>Ga0207040_1174_pt1 | contig 18265 bp, 14 predicted proteins | sample Alteio_BWMinCont_72_FD_153279 | JGI IMG/M metagenome (GOLD analysis project Ga0207040, IMG submission 153279) | Enriched cells from forest soil in Barre Woods Harvard Forest LTER site, Petersham, Massachusetts, United States -... | ecosystem: Environmental > Terrestrial > Soil > Temperate forest >... | reverse complement strand
ACATGGTGTAAAACATGCTATGGCTGTTACCAGTGCAACAACGGCACTATAAGGTTTATAAGTAACTTTTAAATTTGATTTTTTCAGTGATAAAATTAAATCGCACAATTCTTTTATAGATGTTTGCACTTCAGTGCCTACATTATAAAAACCATGGTCAATATTTGATTTTAAAGCCTGAACATTGCAGTGCGCCACATCTTCAACATAGATAAAATCGTAAGCCTGACTACCATCTCCATTAATAACAGGGGCTTCGTTAGCATCAATTTTATTGAGCATAATAGGAACAACACCCGTATATGCAGCTGTTTGATCTTGATGTGGACCATATACATTCATATATCGCAGGCCGATTACTTTTAAACCATATCTATCATTAAAAGCAGTTGCCATAGCCTCTCCGGCTATTTTAGTTGCTCCATAAAAATTTTTGTTGTTAAATGGGTGAGACTCAGTCATAGGTAATTGCACAGCATCTCCGTAAACAGAAGCAGAAGATGACCAAATAAGTTTCTTAATATTATTTTTCACACAAGCTTCAAAAACATTGAAAGTACCGGCTATGTTAACATCAAAAGCGGTACGAGGAAAATCTTTGCAATGCAACAACCACATAGCTGCCAAACAAACAACATAATCCATGCCTTCCATAGCCTTATTAAGAATATCAATTTCGCGTATGTCTCCTCCTATAGGAAAAAGCTTACAACGTTTATCTTTTAAAGACTCTGACAGATAATCTTTCTTACCTCTGGCAAAATTATCGTATACAATTACCTCAGCAACATCTTCTTTTAATAATTCAGCTACAACAAAGCTGCCTATAAAACCGGCACCACCAATAACAAGTACTTTTGAGTTTTTTAATTCCATATTTTTATAATTTATTAATTTTCCAATTTGTTTTAGGACGTATGTATCCATGTATAGTAGCCCAGGGGTACTCCATGTTTTTAACCTTAGATTCCTTACTTACAGTAAACGTATAAAAGCTTTCAATAAAATCTATTGAACTACCTGTATGAAAATACGCAATAGAAAGCCCTAAAGAATAATTACCGGGCATTAAATTTTCTTCGAAGGCTACTGTTGTTGAATAACGGCCTTTTTCAAAACTTTGGGGTTTATACTTTTCATCTTCAACAGCCATTAACACTCTTTCACCATATTGATTGACTATGCATAATATTAAAGAACAATCAACAATAGGTTTGAAAACTTCCATTTCAAATTGAACAGAAAACGGTTCCAAAAAAATCTAACACATCTGATTTATTTTGTTCAGCATTTAAAACAAATGCCTTTTTAAACTTAGCTTCTCCTGTGTTATATAAGCTTAAGTCTGAAGGGATCTCATCTTTTTCGCCAGTTTGTATAATCTCGTTTGATGACAAATATGTCCCTATAATAGTATCTGTATCTCCGATACTTTTTAACTGACCTTTTTCTAAAAACATGCATTTATTGCAAAGCATTCTTATAGACGCCATGTTATGACTAACAAATAAAACAGTTCTGCCTTGTCCGCTAACATCTTTCATTTTGCCCATACATTTTTTCTGAAATTCGGCATCGCCAACAGCCAACACTTCATCAACAATTAAAATTTCGGGTTCTAAATGGGCGGCTACAGCAAACCCGAGTCGTACCATCATGCCCGAAGAATATCGTTTTACGGGAGTATCAATATATTTTGCTACACCGCTAAATTCTATAATCTCATCAAGCTTATTTTTAATTTCAGCTTTCGACATACCTAAAATAGCTCCATTTAAAAAAACATTTTCACGTCCAGTAAGGTCAGGGTGGAAACCAGTACCTACTTCTAACAAAGCAGCAATTCTTCCTTTAACATTCACCTCTCCGGTGGTAGGTGTAGTAACTTGAGATAATATTTTTAACAGCGTTGATTTTCCTGCTCCATTTTTCCCAATAATGCCAAGTACTTCACCTTGTTTTATTTCAAAATTAATGTCTTTTAATGACCAAACATAGTCACTTCCACCTAACTTACTTCTATCATTTGTATCTCCAATCTTTAAATACGGGTCTTCTTTACCCCTTACTTTGTGCCACCACCGGTTTACATCATGAGATATAGTACCTGTACCCAATTGTCCAAGTCGGTATTGCTTTGAAATATTTTCTGCTTTTAGCACAATGTTGCTCATGTTTTATCGAAGGATTTAAACCGTATCCATAAAGGATTTTTCAACTCTATGAAAAATAACCAAGCTGATAAAAAACAATAAAATAGTAAACACTAAACTATAAGCTAAATAAAACCAGTTAAACTCTCCTACACCTAAAAAAGCATATTTAAAGGTTTCTATAATACTGGTAACGGGGTTAGCAGCTATAATCCATTTATATTTTTGTGGAACAATTGATAAGGGATAAACAATAGGTGATGCATACATCATTAACTGTACACCAAATGTTACCAAAAATTTAAGGTCGCGGTATTTAGTTGTCATAGAAGATATAAGAATACCGAAACTTAAACCCATAAAACCCATTAGCACTATTAGCAATGGAATAATAAGTATATATAAATTAGGGTGAATTTTATCGCTTTGCATTAAATAATATATCCATACAGAAAAAAACAATAAAAACTGGACGCCCAATTTAATTAAATTGGAAACTACCACGGATAATGGAACAATCATTCGAGGAAAATATACTTTACCAAATATGGAAGCATTAGCTGTAAACGTATCAGAAGTTTTTGTTAAAGTATCCGAAAAATAATTCCACAAAGTAAGTCCACTCAAATAAAAAAGTATTTGAGGTAAACCATCCGTGGATATATTAGCCAAGTTGCCAAAAATAACTGCATACGTTACAGCTGTAATTATAGGTTGTATAAAAAACCACATAGGCCCCAAAATGGTTTGCTTATACACAGAAACAAAATCTCTTCTAACAAATAGAAGCAGCAAATCTTTATAATTTAAAATTTCACCTAACCTAATATCATACCATTTAGAGTGTGGCTTAATTTTCAAACTCCAATTTTCAGTGGTTCTATCCATTAATCTATAATGATATATTTTGAAAACAGTTAAACACTTGCATTTTTAAACCAACTAACTGTTTTCGATAAACCTTCTTGTAAAGTAGTTACTGGTGCAAACCCAATAGTTTGTGTAGCTAATGATATATTAGCAAAACTGTTTTTTATTTCTCCTGGTCTTTCGGGTAAATATTGAGCCTGGATATTAGTTTTATCAAGTAACTTCGAGATGTGGTTATAAATTTCGTTTACTGAAATAGTTCCACCGCAAGCTATATTCATAACTGTATGTTTTGGTAATTGCCCATTTTCAATACAAAGTATATTGGCCTTTATTACGTTTTGAACGTAGGTGAAATCGCGCGTGTTGTTTCCCGTTCCATAAATAACAGGTGCTTTATTTTCCATTAAAGAAGCTATAAACTTAGGAATAACGGCTGCATATGGGCCATTAGGGTTTTGCCTTTCGCCAAACACATTAAAATAACGTAAACCAACAGTTGTAATATTATATAAATTAGAAAAAACAGCGGCATATTTTTCGTTAGTATGTTTGCTTACAGCATAAGGAGATAATAAATTACCTGTTTTACTTTCAATTTTTGGTGTAGTGGCATCATCTCCGTATACGGACGAAGAAGATGCATAAACAAACTTTTTAACCTCGCATTCTTTAGCAGCAAAAAGCATATTTACAAAACCGCTTACATTTACTTCATTTGTTTTTATGGGAGCTTCTATACTTCTGGGCACTGAGCCTAAAGCCGCATGGTGCAATACTACATCAATGTCTTTGCACGCTTTTAAACAAGTAGCTTCATCTGTAATACTGCCTTTTATAAATGTAAAATTTGGATGTGATTTAAGTGGTTCTATATTTTTCTCAAACCCGGTAGATAAATCATCTAACACAACTACTTTTTGCGCGCCATTAAACGTAAAGTAATTAGCCAAATGCGAACCTATAAATCCGGCACCACCGGTTATCAATATTTTGAGTTCGGATAAATTATTTGTGTGAAGAGTGATTGTATCTGCCATGTTTATTATTTATTTAACAGGAATTAAAATCTCCTGCGGTAATTTTACACGGATACTTTGACCTATACTTTCTAATAAAACATCAATAAAGCGTCCTTCTTTACTTTCTACCACAAAACCTTCTATATTTTTTAGTATACCCGATGTAATTTTAATTTTATCTCCTTGCTTATAAGCATTACTAATGCCTTGTGCCTCCATTTGATAGCCCAAGTCTATTAGTTGCTTTAATCTTTCAATTTCAATATCACGTACAGTGGCTATTTTACCTTCGCTACGAACAAAATTTACTACACCTTTGGTTTGCATGGTTTTATCTTGCTCTAACTGAGATATGCGAGCAAATACGTAGCCACTAATAAGAGGCAATTCTACCATTTTTTTTCGGTCGCTCCATTGTCTCATGGTTTTCATAATGGGCGTATAAGCTTCGATACCTTTTTTCAATAAGCTATCCTGCACTTTTTTTTCCTGTCGAGAAGAAACATATAAAGCATGCCAATTTCTGTTACTTTGTATTTTTATTCCTATTTCTACTCCTCGCATTTCAAATTCTTAATTTTTTCACAGCTTCGCCTCCTCAGTCCCATAAGACTAAGTTGGCTTTATATTTAAATCATGCTTCTAAAAGTAGCATGATAATTACTTCATTCTACTTGCTCCAAAGAAGCAAAGGGTGCATGCCCGGTTCTTTAATTTTACTTAATTCAAACTCTTCTGAACCAAAGTGCACATATCTAATTTTTTTACCAATTTTCTTTTCCGCCTTTTGTACTTGTTCAAGTAAAAAAGTTTGGTTAATGTTATCTCCAACTAAAACAATATCAATTATGTTGGTATTTTGCCCATTAGCTAACTTACCAACCAAATAAACCTTATGTAAATCGCCAATGCGTTGTACTATGTAATCAACAATGTAATCTAAACCTGTGAGCTTAAGCACAATGCTATTTATATCTTTAAAAAGAGGGTGCTTAGTATTTGCTTTAAATAGTTTTTTGTTACCCTCGCTATATGAACCTATAAAACCGGCTTTTTCAAATTTATTTAATTCTAAACGAATACCGTTAGTAGATTCGCCAAACTCCTCTTCCAAGCTTCGTAAATAAGCAGTAGTGTTACTGTTAAGAAAAAATTTCATTAACAGTTTAACACGAGTTTTAGATGATATAAGAGTTTCTATCATTATTGAGTAACAAAACTACTCAATATTATAAAAAAAGCAAATTTTTTAAAGATTTTTTTAAAGTAGTTGAAAAACATATATTAAAATGATTTACAAGCACTTGATTACATTAAATAACTACTTTTTTCTACGTTTTTTCTCTTTTATAATAAGCGAAAGTTCCCGACCTGTTTGCCCTTTTACCGAAGTATTTTCTTGCGCTCTACGCAAAAGATACGGTAAAACCTCTTTTACCGGTCCATAAGGCACATATTTAGCCACATTATACTTAGCTAACGACAGGTTATAACTGATATGGTCACTCATACCCAATAACTGGGCAAAATAAATTCGTTTATCATTAGGTTCAATGTTGTTTTTCATCATCAAGTCCACTAACAACAAACTACTTTTTTCATTGTGTGTACCAGCGCAAATACTTACATGATTTATGTTTTTTATACAAAGCTCTAAGGCTAAATTATAATCGGCATCACTACCTTCTTTATTTGGTTGAATGGGAGATGGGTAATTTTGTTCTAAAGCACGTTTTCTTTCTTTTTCCATATAAGCACCACGCACCAGTTTAGCTCCAATATGGTAGTTTTTTTCCTTTGCTTCTTTTATACACTGTTCTAAATAAACAAATCTATCATGTCTGTATAACTGATAGGTGTTATAAATTATTGCTGTTTCTTTATTATATTTTTCTTTGTTTTCAGTAGCTAAATCATCAATAGCAGGTTGTATCCAGCTTTCTTCAGCATCTAAAAACAAGGGTTTAGAAAATTTATGGGCTTGCTCACAAATGCTTTGCACACGCTGTTTTACACGTTGCCACTCCGTTTTTTCCGATTCGGTTAGACTTTGTTTAGCACTTACCTTTTCAAGTAAAGCAAAACGTGCTAAACCTGTTACTTTAAAAACACAAAACGGAATGTTTGTATCATTTTTTGCACGATGAATGGTTTCAATGGTTTCATTCATACAGGCATCAAAATCAGTTTCAGATTCTTTCCCTTCCACCGAATAATCTAAAATGGTACCAATGTTATATTTTGCAAGTTCTTTAATGGTTTCATTACATTCTGCAATGGTTTCTCCTCCTACAAACTGTTTGTAAATAGTATTTTTAATTATACCTTTTATAGGAAGGTGTAAGTTTAAAGCTAAAGGGGTAAAAATGCCTCCAAGCTTTACAAATGTTGGGTTTCCTATTATTTTAAATAGCCTATACGACCTTATTAAATCAGCGTCGCTTTTAGATATAAAGGCTTTTTCGGTATCATCAAATGAAATCATGCGAGTACAAAGATAATTTTAGAAATGAAATGCCAAGCCTCTAAAATTAAAAATTACTGCTACGCATTTTAATTACTTTTGCAAGAGTCATGAAACTAAATTCAGCAGGATATTTTGTTTATTTTGAGAAAAGCGATTTTTCTCATCTAAAGCACTTTCTAAAAGAGCATTCTTTTTCGACCATTTTTATTTTGTGTGATACAAATACGCAAAAGCACTGCTTGCCTTTACTTTTAAAAAAAAATATAGTTTTAAAAAACGTAAACGTATTTCTCATTCCCACAGGAGAAAAGCACAAAACCCTTGACACCACAATTAGTTGCTGGAATTTTTTACTTAAAAATAATGCAGATAAAAACTCATTACTTATTTGTTTAGGTGGTGGCGTTGTTTGCGATTTAGGCGGATTTATTGCCAGTACGTTTAAACGAGGTATACATTTTATTAATGTACCCACTACTCTACTTGCTATGGCAGATGCTTCTGTTGGCGGTAAAAATGGCATTGATTTTAACGGCTACAAAAATTTAATTGGTACCATTACACAACCACAAGGCGTTTTTATTTATGAAGGCTTGTTAAAAACACTTCCTGCACCTCACATTAAAAACGGTTTTGCAGAAATTGTAAAAGCAGCCTTAATTGGCGATAACAAATTATGGAAGAAGTTTTTATCCTTATCTAAATTACCTGAAACTAATCTTACTACTTTCATACACGATTCGGTTTTAGTAAAAAATAAAATTGTACTAAAAGACCCTATTGAAAAAAATATTCGTAAAATTTTAAACTTTGGTCACACGGCCGGACACGCTATTGAAGCTTATTTTTTAGGTAAGAAAAATAGTTTATTACATGGAGAGGCCGTTGTAATGGGAATATGTATAGAATTATGTTTAGGGAAAATTTTAACACTTACCTCTCCTAAAATAGCTATGGAAGCTTTTCTTTTTTTCAAGAAGCATTTTATGTTACAACCTTTTTCTGAAAAAGAGATAGAAATTTTTATTGAGCTAATGCAGCACGATAAAAAGAATAAAAACGGCAAACTAAACTTTGCTTTAATAGAAGATATAGCCAAACCATTAATAAATATTTCAGCTTCGGCACAAGATGTAAAAGAAGCTTTTACCTTGTATAATAACTTGTTGGCATGAATTCTGTCATAGTTTCTCATCCTACAAAAATTGTTAATGGTACGGTTAATTTGCCGGCTTCAAAAAGCATAGCAAATCGTTTATTATTAATGAAAGCTGTTGCCGGTTTTACGGATATAGAAATTCATAACCTATCAAATGCACGTGATACGCAAATACTGCAAGGCATTTTAAATAATTTAAGTACAAATAATACTATCGACGTACATGATGCTGGAACGGTTATGCGTTTTTTAACAGCTTATGTTAGTTGCTTGGAAGGTGAATGGATAATTACAGGTACCGAACGCATGCAACAACGCCCAATTGGCGCATTAGTAAATGTTTTACGAAGTATTGGAGCAGATATAGAATATTTAAAAACTGAAAATTACCCTCCATTAAAAATACGAGGTAAAAAATTAAAAGGTGGCAAAATTGAAATTGATGGCAGCATTAGTTCGCAATTTATTTCCGCTTTATTAATGATATCTCCTTTATTTACAGAGCCCATAGAACTGTCTATAAAAAACAACTTAGTTTCTAAACCCTATGTAGATATGACTTTAAAACTCATGCAGCGGTGGGGTATAAAATATACTTGGAAAGGAAATGTTATTTCCGTTGATAATAAACCTTACCAAAAAGCTATTGAAAAAGTTTTTGTTGAAAGTGATTGGAGTGCCGCATCCTACTTTTACAGTATTTTAGCTCTTGCTAAAGAAGGAGAAATTGTACTTCCCTATTTATTTAAAAATAGTTTACAAGGAGATAGTGTATGTGCTGAATTATTCACTGATTTAGGTGTTTCAACCACTTTTATAAATAATGGGATTGTTTTAAAAAAAACAACCCATACAAAAAATAAATTTGAGTATAATTTTTTAAACTGCCCCGATATAGCTCAAACACTTGCTGTTTGTTGTGCAGCTAAAAATATACAAACTGATTTACAAGGCTTACAAACTTTATCAATCAAAGAAACTGATCGTATTTCAGCTCTTAAAACAGAGTTAGGGAAATTTGATATAGGACTTATAACTTCAACCAATTCAATACAAATCAATTCGAAATTTAAACCTCAAAATTTAAAAATCGATACTTATAAAGATCATCGTATGGCTATGAGCTTTGCTCCACTTGCTTTGTATTGCGATAGCATTGAGATAGAAAATCCAGCCGTGGTAGAAAAATCATTCCCACACTTTTGGGAAGAGCTAAAAAAAATTGGGTTTGCTTTTCAATACGAATAACTAAATTTACTTTAGCAAAGTAACAGTACCTTTATATGAGTAACTATGATTGTGATAATCAGTAGCGCTTATCACATAAACATATACATCCTCTATAGCTGCTCCACTTTTCATTAAACCATTCCAGCCATTATTAAGCTGTGTTGAATGATATACTAAATTACCCCATCTATCAAATATTTTCATATCAAAATCAAAAATATAATCTCCAACCGCAATAAAAATATCATTATCACCATCATTATTAGGCGAAAATGCATTTGGTATATACAAAGTAAAGTACGGTTTAATAAATATGCATTCGGTAGTGGTATCCTTACACCCAAAAGTATTGGTAGCAATTAACGTTATGCAATAGGTACCTGTATCTTTATATGTATGTACTGGTTTTGGCAAAGTACTTGTTGAATCAGTTCCATCTCCAAAAGTTTGCCAAAACAAATTAGTTATACTACTGCCAGGAGCATAAGATGCATCTGTAAATTGCACATTAGGCTCAAGTATTGTGGGGTCAGCCGAAGTATTAAATTGCGCTTTAGGCCGGGGATATACCGTAATCATATTTTGGTTAGAGAATTTAGAAATACATCCTTTGTTTGATGTAGCTGTTAAACTAACTGTAAAAACACCTGAAGATTTGTAACACCATAAAGGATTAGTTGTGGTATCTGTATTATGCCCATCTAAAGTCCAAGTATATTTTACAGCATTTGTTGTTGCATTTGTAAATTGTACACATAAAGGATAACAACCATTCTGTACATCAGAATTAAAATTTATTTGAGGTAACGAATCAACAACTACAGTAACATTTTTACTAAAAGGAGGTGTTTTACATGCATCAGTAATAGTAACTGTATAAATAGTAGTTGTTGCAGGCATAACATTAAAATTATCTCCAATAAGCCCACCCGGATTCCAAGTATATGTCCATAAACTATCTCCACCTGTACCTGTTGCAGTAATTTTAGCTGATTGACCACTACATATTGGACCACTTTGATACACCTGAGGCAGTCTCAAAGAGTCTCTTACAAAAACAGTTACGGTAGTTGAATCTGCACAACCTTTTATATCAACTACCTTAACAGAATAAGTGGTGGTGGTTATTGGCTTCACAGTATCGGTTTGAGTACCAGCTACTGAATTCCATAAATAGGTGTAAGGAGTAGTCCCTCCGCCTGAATTAGCAGTTAATGTTGCCGTATTACTTATACAAATACTTTTAGGAGAGCTTGTCAACGTAAGCAAAGGCGGTTGCGTTATGTTTACTGTTGAAGTAGTAACACAACCTTTTATATCTTTTATGGCTACTGTATAACTGCCCATAGGTAAATTGCTTGCAGTTGAGTCTGATTGTATAGGTGTAGTATCCCATATAAACAAATAAGGCCTTGTACCGCCATTACCTGTTACTACTGCATTACCATTACTATTTCCAAAACACGAATCGTTTTTAGACGAAACTATAGAAGAGGTTAAAACTGCAGGCTGAGTAATAGTTACAACAGCAGTATCCTGACAATTATGAGCATCTGTTAAAGTAGCTGTGTACGTTCCGGCAGGTAAATTGCTTGCATTGGCTGTTGATTGAATTGGTGTTGTATTCCACGAATAAATATATGGCAATGTTCCACCCGATGAACCAGTTATAGCTATGCCATTACTATTCCCAAAACACGAATCATTTTTTTGTGAGACAAGAGAATCTACTAACAAAGCAGGCTGTGTAATAATTATTGTTACAGAATCTCGACAACCGTTTGCATCTATAACACCGGTAGTATATTGCCCTGCTACAAGACCTGTAAAAATGCCTGTTGGAGAAACCTGCAAAGGCTGTTCTAAAGCATAAATATACCCTGTTCCGGGTGTTCCTCCGCCAGCAGTTGTTGTTATACTTGCATCGTTTAACCCATTACAAGAAACATTTACTTGAGAAGTAGTGAATGTTAATACAGGAGGTTGAGAAATAGTTACTGTGTTAGTAGCTGTACACCCTAACGAATCGGTTACAAGTACTGTATATGTACCTGCCGGTAAATTTATAGCTGTAGGCCACACCTGTACAGGACTTGTAGACCATGAATTATGACGAGGTGCTGTACCGCCAGCCATACTAACAGTTGCAGAACCATTACTTGTACCAAAACATGAATCATTTTTAAAAGAACTTATAGTTGCTGTAACTGCTGTTGGTTGTGTTATGGTTACAACTGCCGTATCTTGACAGCCATGTGCATCAGTAGCAGTAGCCGTATAAGTTCCTGCCGGTAAATTTATAGCATTTGATGTTGTTTGAGAAGGAGTTGTGTTCCACGAATAATTATATGGTCCTGTACCGCCAACCGCAGCGGTTACAGCATTACCTTTACTATGACCAAAACACGAATCGTTTAGTGATGATACGATAGAATTAACTAACACGGCAGGTTGTGTTATGTTTATAGACACTGTATCCTGACAACCTTTAGCATCTTGTACACCTGCTGTATATTGTACCACGGCAAGTCCGGTTGCAATTCCGGTTGCAGATATTTGAGGTGGGGTTGTATTCCAACCATACGTATAAGGCGGTGTTCCTCCGGTAGCGGTGGCTGTTGCACTACCTGTACTTAAACCATTACAAGTTACATTAGTTTTGGTTGCCGTTAAGGTTAATGCCGGAGGCTGAGTTAAAGTTACTGTTGCAGTTGTTACACAATGGTTCGCATCAGTTACGGTTACTGTATAACTACCAATAGGTAAATTACTTGCTGTTGCCGTTAATTGTACCGGTGTTGTGTTCCAAGAATAAGTATAAGCCGTTGTACCCCCAATTACTCCAACTGTTGCGCTACCATTTGGAATTCCGAAACAGGATATATTACTTGAATCTGAAATAGAATCTTTTAACAGAGCAGGCTGCGAAATTAATTGCGAAGTGCTACCTTTACAACCGTTAACATCTGTTACAGTTACACTATAAGTGCCTTTTACAAGCATACTATCTTTAACAGATGTGTTTCCGTTTGTCCATGAATAAGTATAGGGTGTTGTGCCATTAGTAACATTCAATACTGCTGCCCCATTATTTCCACCAAAACAAGATACGTTAGTAAAACTGCTAATTGTTGGAACCGGAACAGGATTTACCATAATTGATGTAATGGCAGTATCCATACAACCATGTACATCAGTGCCTATTATAGTATACGTTTGGTATGAAGTTGGATTAGCTGTTACCACACTTCCTGTAGTTGCACTTAAAGCAACATTAGGGCTCCAAGTATAACTTATGCCGCCACTTGCTGTATACGTGGCTGAACTTCCTTTACAAAGAGGTGTAGTTTGGCAATTAGTGTCTCGTATACCAAAAACTAAATTACAATAGTTTTCGCTTGTCAAATAATCAAAACTTATACATGTATGTTGTCCCGGAAACTGAATGATAGTGTAACCTTCTGTACCTTCAAGCACATTGCTACTGGGATAACTCATATTTATACCCGGCCAAATAACTGTATATGGTACGGATGTAACTATTGGTACAGTTATACCTGCTTGCCCAATACTTGAAAAAGCAACCTGAGGGTCGATTACGGGTTTACTGAAACAAAAAGTAAATACGCCGGCCAATGTATTTCCAAGTGTAGTGTTATTTACCGGTAAATTATACTGAGCAGGAAAATTACCACTTGCAAATAAAGATGGTGTAGTAAATAACCCCCCGCTTGGTTTTGTAAGTGTTATGCCTAAATTAGAAGATACACTGCCAACACCCGATGTAGCAGTAACTGTAGACCAAGTAACCCAATCTAATTTTGTAGTATCGCAAAATGGATTAGGCGGACCTGTTACCGACATATTTAAACCAGCCGGAACTACAACATTAGCAACCTCTGTTGCAGTACACCCATATGCATCAGTAATTGAAACCGTATAAGGCCCGCTAACCGTTAAATTAGTTGTTGATGCACTATTTCCTCCTATTGGTGACCAAGTATATGTATAATCAGGTGTTCCTCCTAAAGGAGTAACTGAAGCTGTAGCAACACCACAAGATGCAGTAGTACTAATTGTACCAGATAAAGGTGTACTATTATATGATATTGTTAATAAACCATCTCCGCCATTTATATATACAGTTCCGCCATTCGGTAATCCGTTTCCGCCAAGCCCGCAAGTTGAACACAAACTTGCTAAGGAGCCGGAATTTCCAGGGGTTTGTCCTGATCCATTTGTTACAGATGCACCCAGACTTGTACCACCGCCACCGCCTGAGCCACCATAATCAGTACCAGTAACACCACCACCGCCGCCGCCGATTAAACCGCCGCCGCCGCCGCCGCCGCCAGCTCCATCAACAGATGTTGAAGCTCCGGCAAGTCCATTAGAATTACTTGACGCTCCTACAGCACCAACAGAAGCTCCATCTGATGAACTTCCTGCAACACCGCCACCGCCACCATTTGCACCACTTCCATAATTTCCGCCGCCGCCGCCGCCGCCGCCGCCGCCGGCAACTAATAGAGTAGCTCCACTCCCATCTATAATACCGGTTCCACCGCCGCCGCCGCCGCCAGGACCCGAACAACCGTTTGAACCCGGATCTCCTCCAATTGCACCATTACCTAAGCCAAATCCTCCGGCACCACCAGGCACACTGGCAGCACAATTTACCCCCTGAACACCACCACCGCCAACAACAATAGTATAACTCGTTCCGGGTATAACCGTAAATATACTTGTTGCATAAGCACCACCACCACCAGGGGCACCACTTTGTGTATCATTTCCTCCTCCTCCTCCTCCAGCACCCCATGCTTGCACACTGATACAATTAACATTAGGAGGTACCACAAATGTTTGGTTTGCTCCTGTATATGTAAATGTTTGACTTGCAGCTTGAGCAAAAGCTTTGCCCCCCCCTTTAAAGAAAAGAGCAAATAAAAAAACAGTAAAAAACAACCTAAAAGTAGCTTTATACATCAATCAATTTAATAGTAAAATCATTAACAAATATAGGCTAATTATTTTATGTGTAAAATGTTAAAACTACCTCTTTCCAAAATAAAAGCAGTATTGTTTAAAAAAGTATTTTTACAGAATTATGGAAAATAACATTACACTTTTTGTAGAAAATAACGATGGTAACCAAACACCTTTAGAAGCCCCTACCGACATGGGACTTAGTTTGATGGAATTTTTAAAAGGTAACGAGTACGATATTTTAGCTACCTGCGGCGGTATGGCATTATGTGCTACCTGCCATGTTTCGGTAAAAAAAGGTTTTGAAACACTTGCTCCTATAAGTGATGACGAATATGCCATGCTTGATACGTTGCCCAATATTACCGATACATCAAGACTTTCGTGCCAAATAAAATTAAACAATGAAATTGATGGCCTAACGGTTAAAATTATGGGCGATGGTAATTAACAAACCAAAACTAATAGCCCCGCTCTCAAAATTAATTTACGTCACGTTAATTCTGGTTTTCTCATCATGTTCGTTACAAAAAAGATTATATACTAAAGGCTTTTATAGCAGTTCAAATTCATCAGTAAAAAAAACAACTAATGCAGATACGACTATTATATCTTTAAACAATCTGCAACACTCAACCGTAAACAAAAGAAATAAAAACTCAACCCTACTTACCGTAAATTCCACAGCTAAAAACACTAAATTTTTATCGTTACCCATTAAATTAATAGGTGCGTGCGATACTATTGTATTACGAAGTGGCGCTAAAATAACAGCCAACATTAGTGAGATAAACCCAACCCAAATTAAATTTAAAAATTGCGGTTCACCTAACGAGCCTGATATATTTATAAATAAAGATGATATCAATTACATAACGCTCGCTAATGGCACTAAAGAAGTTTTTGATTCTCAAAAAAAATATACAACAACAAACAACTTTCAACAAGATAATAGTTATAGTCAAAATTATCCACCACCACAAAAACCTTCTCGTTATGAAAGGGATAAAACAAGAAAATCTCTTAATAATAAAAGAATAAATCCATTCGCTGTTACCGGATTTATATTTGGTGTATCTACTTATCCCGAGGCATTAATTTTAGCATTCCTTTTTTTATTAGCCGACGGTGTAGCTAGTGCATTTGGCGGCGGCATCACTTTAGGCTCAGGTGTAACACTTGGTTCAGTTATACCAGCCGTTTGGTTTTTTATTCCTTTAATTTTTTCATTTGTAGGATTAGCTTGCAGCATAGCTGCTATTTATCAAATAAATCAAAACAAAGAAAATCAAAAAGGTTTAGCTTTAGCAATTATTGGAACAATTTTAAGTTCGTTAATGATCATTTTAGTACTTACACTATATTTTATTTCATTTTAAACTTATGAAAACACCTCAAGAAATAGCTTTTACACGCCTTTTAAAAATAATGGATGAACTGCGTGAGCAATGCCCGTGGGATAAAAAACAAACTTTAGAAAGTTTACGACACCTTACCATTGAAGAAACTTACGAGTTAAGCGATGCCATTATAGAAAATAATATGCCCGAACTTAAAAAAGAGTTGGGTGATATTTTATTGCACATAGTTTTTTACGCTAAAATTGCTTCCGAAAAAAATGAGTTTACCATTACGGATGTCATTAATTCGCTATGCGAAAAAATGATTACAAGGCATCCTCATATTTATGGCGATGTTAAAGTTGAAAATGCAGAGGAGGTAAAACAAAATTGGGAGAAAATAAAACTGGGTAAAGAGGGTAACAAATCTGTATTAGGCGGCGTACCTAAAGGTTTACCTGCCATGATAAAAGCAGAACGCATACAGGAAAAAGTACGTGGCGTTGGTTTTGATTGGGAAAATACCGAACAAGTTTGGCAAAAAGTTGAGGAAGAGATGGGTGAACTAAAAGCAGAAATTATCTCTAAAAAATCAACGAAAAAAACAGAAGAAGAATTTGGTGATTTGCTTTTTGCTTTAATTAATTATTCAAGATTTTTAAATATAAGCCCCGAAACCGCTTTAGAAAAAGCCAACAAAAAATTTATTCGCAGGTTTGAGTTTATTGAACAAAAAATAAACGAACAAGGCAAAAGCATTGTTGACAGTAACCTAACCGAAATGGATGGCTTTTGGAATGAAGCTAAAAAACAAGGGCTTTAATTGACCAGTTCTTTTATGAAAGAAATCTTTGCTTTTTGATACTTTTCCTTCACTATCCATTCTTTTAAATGGAGCATGGTTTCAAATGGACCGTCTACAGCAGCCATATTTACAAGCCAAGCAGGAACATAACCGCCTGGGTTTACCAACAATTGATAATTAACTTGAATGGTGCCATCTTTCAAAGGAATTAAAGTCCAACAAGCATTAAATTCAGTAATGCGCACATGGTGGTCGACTGGAGGAATATAACTTGCCATGCAAGTAGATTTAATTGTAACCACTTTTGTTTTTTCATCTTGTGCAAATTTTACGTTTACCACAAAATCGCGGTTTTCAGCCGGCCAGGGGGCCACTACTGTTTGGTAATGTATAAGTTCTGCACTACTTATTCTTTTTAAGGTAGTTGATTTTCCGCATTTATAAACCCATTGTGTGTATGTATCCCAATCGTCAAGCAGAGCCACAATACTACTTAAAGACGTTTTTACATAAGCAATTGATTTTAACTCCCTAAAATTTGAATTGACCGTTTTACGAGAATATACAGCTATGCCGCTCTCATTTTTTTTCAAAATCCAATCGAATTTATTATCTTGAGAGAAACAAGTTATACTTATAAAAAAACATAGTAGTAGGCGCATTTTTTGTAGCTAAGTTAAAACTCACTCTTAAAGAAAAACTCCACATCAGGATATTTTTCCTGCGCCATTTGCAGCAACCAAGCCGATTCAGCCAAAAAAACAGGGCGTTGCTCCTTATCAAAAGCTATGTAATTATTTTTTTCCTGAATAAATTTATCTAACGCCTTTTTATCCTCGCATTTTATCCAACAAGCTTTGTACAGTTGTATAGGTTCAAACCCGCAAGATGCATTATACTCACTTTTTAAGCGATGCTGCAACACTTCAAACTGAAGTGCTCCAACCGTACCTAAAATTTTTCGCCCATCTTGTTTCTTAGTAAACAATTGTGCAACACCCTCATCTGTTAACTGCTCTAAACCTTTTTGCAGTTGTTTTGTTTTCATTGGGTCTTGGTTAACCACATACTTAAACAACTCAGGCGAAAAACTTGGAATACCCTTAAAATGCAACAGTTCACCTTCGCTTAACGTATCGCCAATTTTAAAATTACCCGAATCATATAACCCAATAATATCACCCGGGAAGGCTTCATCAATAACTGATTTGCTTTGTGCTAAAAATGCCGTTGGGTTAGAAAAGCGCATTTCCTTTTTTTCGCGATTATGGAAGTAATATTTATTACGTTCAAACTTACCAGAGCAAATGCGTAAAAAAGCAATCCTGTCTCTATGACGAGGGTCTATATTGGCAAAAATTTTAAAAATAAATCCTGTAAACTTTGGCTCAAAAGGATCTATCATGCGCTGGTCTGTTTCACGCGGTAGCGGATACGGAGCTATATCGGTAAAGCAATTTAATAATTCACGTACACCAAAATTGTTTACCGCCGAGCCAAAAAATACAGGGCAAATATCGCCGCGCAAATAATCTTCGCTTTTAAATTCAGGATAAACTGTTTCTACCACTTCAATATCTGATAATAAAGTATCCGTAAAATCTTCACTTAAATAATTGCGTAAGTTTTCTTTATTAAACTCTTTAATCTCAACCGAATCGGCAACGGTTTGCTTTTCATCACTGGTAAAAAGGTTAAGCGATTTTTCGTATACATTATATACTCCTTTAAATGTTTTACCAATACCAATAGGCCAGCTAAGCGGGCGAACTTTTATTTTTAGTTCTTTCTCCAACTCATCCATTAAATCAAAAGCATCTCGCCCTTCCCTATCCATTTTATTGACAAAAACAATAACAGGTGTTTTGCGCATGCGACATACTTCCAATAATTTACGTGTTTGCGGCTCAACACCCTTTACGCAATCAATAACCATTATAACACTATCTACCGCGGTAAGTGTACGATAGGTGTCTTCAGCAAAATCTTCGTGACCGGGAGTATCTAATATATTTACTTCTTTGCTTTTATATTCAAACGCCATCACTGATGTAGAAACCGAAATACCACGTTGTTGCTCTATTTCTAAAAAATCGGATGCCGTGCCTTTTTTAATTTTATTTGATTTTACAGCTCCTGCCACTTGTATAGCACCTCCAAATAATAAAAGTTTTTCAGTAAGCGTAGTTTTACCTGCATCAGGATGCGCGATAATGGCAAAGGTTCTACG
>Ga0207040_1182_pt1 | contig 18328 bp, 13 predicted proteins | sample Alteio_BWMinCont_72_FD_153279 | JGI IMG/M metagenome (GOLD analysis project Ga0207040, IMG submission 153279) | Enriched cells from forest soil in Barre Woods Harvard Forest LTER site, Petersham, Massachusetts, United States -... | ecosystem: Environmental > Terrestrial > Soil > Temperate forest >... | reverse complement strand
TTTGCGGGTTCCTGTCGGTTGCGGGGGATGCCAGGGGGCAGACTGGTGCTGACGATGTGATCGGCATCTGGCAAACGCATGGGGACAAGCCTGCGAAGGTGCAGATCTATAAGAAGGGGGTCCGGTATGATGGGAAGATCATATTTCTGCAATTCCCATCGGATAATGGGAAGCCGCTTTTGGATAAGAACAACCCGGATGCCGGCAAGCAAATGCGGCCTGTACTGGGGCTGGTTATTCTAACGGGGTTCCGTTTCGATACAGATGAGTGGACTGACGGGGACATCTATGATCCTGAAAAGGGGAAGACATATAGCTGTACGATGACGCTCAAGGATAAGAATGAGTTGAAGGTGAGGGGGTACATTGGGATCTCGCTGATCGGCAGGACGGAAGTGTGGACGAGAGTTGAGAGGTAAGGCGGACCGTTTGAAAATTTGACACAGTGAATATATTAATGATTGAAAATAAAGAATATGTAGTCCTTTTAGATAATCTGATTTCTGTTCGGGATATTGGCTTATTAGAAAAGATAAATGACCTCATGGGTAATGTCGATGTAAACAAGCCCCCAAACGGAAACCATAATTTCTGGTGAGTAAAAAAGCCGTTTTTTCGACTTACTCACCGAATAGCTCACCAAAACAATGGTTTTATTTACCTTTCTTTGACCGACCAAAAAATAAAAAAGCCCGAAAACACTGAGTTTTGCAAGCATTTGAATCTGTTTGAATAGGTCCTAAGTCGGGGCGGCCAGATTCGAACTGGCGGCCTCCTGCTCCCAAAGCAGGCGCGATAACCGGGCTTCGCTACGCCCCGAAAAAAAGGCAAACCGCCCCGAAGGCGGCCATTGGCGAACGATTCAAAGATAAGAAAACATAGGAAATACCGATGAATTCGGTCAAGTTTTTCGGACCTCGTGCGGTGTAAATGCATCGGCGATCGAGGCCTTAAGTGGGGATTTGTTCGTATGCCTATAACCTTTTGCCGATCTTGCTTACCTTTGATTCAACCCCCGGTTTAAGAAAGACAATCGCAGAGTTTGGAAAGATAAATCAATCCCCGTCGAAAGTCTCAGATCCGAGTTTGGTATGCTGGAACAATTGATCTGAGAAACAACCCTCCTTTCTTATTGAATGATCTCGTGGAAATAAAAATATTTATCTCATGAGTACTTTTCTGCATGAGAGGTAACAGGTATGGCGGAAAAACTAAAAATATTATTGCTCGAGGACAGCGTCGCTGACGCAGAAATGGTCAGCCGGTTTATTAAAAAAGAAATGGGTGAGCCGGAATTCCGGCTTGCGATGAATAAGGACGCATTCCTGGAAGCCCTCGATGAATATGAACCCGACGTCATTCTTGCCGATAACGCACTGCCCCAATTCAGCGCGAGCGAAGCGTTGAAAATCATCCATGACCGCGAGCTAAATACTCCATTTATTCTGGTAACCGGGAACGTCTCCGAAGAATTTGCCGCTGACATCATGAAGCACGGAGCTGATGATTATATTCTGAAGGATCGCCTGGCCCGCCTGCCATCTGCCATGGAAACGGCTACCACAAAGAGGCGAATGGAATTGGAAAAAAGGGAGGCTCAGCAGCGCCTTTCCCTCAGCGAAAAGCGTTTCAGGGCCATCATTGAGCAGTTCCCCTACCCGGTGATTATTTGCGCCCCTGATGGCGCCGTGACGGGTGCCAATCTAGCTTGGGAAATAATGTGGGATGAGAAAAGAGAAATTACACTGGGAAGGAATATCCGGACTAACCCCCATTTGGTTGCTTCCGGTCTTGCTCCCCGTGTAGAATCTGTCTTTACGGGGCACCTAGCCCAGTCAGAGCCATATTTGTTCGATCCGACCTTGAGCGGAAAACTAGGAAAGAAGCGATGGCTGCAAATTTTGCTCTACCCGTTGAAAAATCAGGACGGGAGTGTCTTGGAAGTGATCTTAATCCTGCTGGATGTAACTTCTAACAAGGAAGGAGAAGTGGCCGTTCAACGAATGAACGAAGAACTCCGGGAATTATCGGCCCATCTCCAGGATATTCGGGAAGAAGAACGGTTGAGCATTGCCAGAGAGATCCACGACGAATTGGGTCAACAGCTTACTGCTATTAAAATGGATGTGGCCTGGATAAGAAAAAAATTCGGTGGAGAGAATGCTATCATCCGGGGAAAAACTGAAACCATTGCAGAATTGCTGAACGGGGCGATTTTAACAGTTAGAAAGATCGCATCGGAACTTCGTCCCACAATCCTGGATGACCTGGGTCTAGTCGAATCGCTAAAATGGCAATCGAAAGAATTTGAGCAAAAAACTGGCTTGGTTTTCAAATTCAACCACGACATCGGCGAACTTCGAGTCCCTCCGGATCTTTCCATTGGTTTATTTAGGATATTTCAGGAATCCCTGACCAATATTGCCCGACATGCCCAAGCCACCGAGGTCAATGCCTCGCTTATTCTGGAAGGCGTTCAACTTGCCTTGCGCATTACAGACAATGGTAAAGGATTCGACCTACAGCTGATACAGGGAAAAAGAACCCTGGGATTACTCGGAATGAAAGAGCGGATGATTATGATGGGAGGAGTATACGAAATCCAAAGCCAGCCGGGACTCGGGACAACAGTCTGGGTGCGCGTTCCCCTTCCCAGCAGACTGAGTCCTCAATGATTTGAATTGCGAACAACCTTTGCAAATGAAAACAGCTTCATTTCATTAATCAGGCTTTTTACTAACTCGCCCGCGCAGAAATTAATATAGAACGCTAAAAAAATTTGCTCCCCAAAGTTGCTTTCGCTAGTTAAAGTTGTGACAAACATCCCAGAATTCTCAATAAAACAACCATTTTTGCCAAAATGGCGTATTGCGATCTGGACCTGTATCCAGCATTTTGTCTCAAGCTGATCAAAACCTGATGAAAAGAGAGATATTCATTTTATTGCCCGTATTCATTTTTGCATTTGCACAATGGCATTACAACCTCGAAGAAGCGAAGCAAATAGCCAAAAAGGAACACCGTCATATTCTGCTCAATTTCTCCGGTTCAGATTGGTGCGGACCATGCATCAGGATGCATGATGAGATATTCGAAAGTAAAGCGTTCAAAGAATTGGCCGACTCTCAACTGGTATTAGTAAATGCAGATTTTCCCCGGAACAAAAAGAACCAATTGTCAAAGCAGCAGCAGCAAATTAACGATGCAATGGCCGACCAGTATAATTCCCAGGGTAAATTTCCATATACACTATTATTGAATTCCAACGGAAAAGTATTGAACCAATGGGATGGCTTTCCAAATGAAAGTCCGGACGACTTTGCCACAGAGCTGAGAAATGGAATTTTAGAAGACAGATAAATCGCATGAACGAGAAAACTGTTTTTAATAAAAGCCTGAAATTGATGGGCAACCGCTTTCAGTTGAGCGTGGTTGCGGATAATGAGGCCTGGGCGAATAATACCATAGATGCCGCCGTTCATGAAATTCAGCGAATAGAAAAGCTCCTTACGACATTTAACGATTGCAGTGAAACAAACCAGATCAATGAAGCCGCGGGGATTTCGCCGGTCCCGGTTTGCCGGGAGACCTTTGACATAATCGAGCGATCTTTAAGAATATCCAGCATTACTCAGGGCGCATTTGACATCAGCTATGGTTCGGTGGATAAACGTCTCTGGAATTTCGATACATCCATGAGATCGCTTCCGAACAAGACAATAGCGAAACAAATGGTGAGACTGATTAATTATCGGAATATCATACTAGACAAAGAAAACTTTACCGTCTTTCTGAAGGAAAAAGGAATGCGTATAGGTTTTGGAGGAATCGGGAAGGGGTACGCCGCGGAAAGGGCAAAGGATGTAATGAAAGACCTTGGTGCAGAAAGCGGTATTGTAAATGCATCCGGAGACCTGACTGCCTGGGGTTTCCAGCTCAATGGCAAGCCATGGACAATAGGAATTGCAAACCCCAACGCCAAATCCCAGATATTTTCTTACATGAATATCACCAACATGTCTGTTGCTACGTCTGGAAACTATGAAAAGTACGTGATGATAAACGGAAAGAAATATTCACATACGATTGACCCGCGAACAGGGCTTCCCGTCTCTGGCATTAAAAGCGTTACTGTCCTGAGTCCAAATGCCGAAATTGCAGATGCAATGGCAACTCCGGTTATGATCATGGGAGTGCAGGTCGGGCTAGACTTGATTAATCAGATAAAGGATCTCGAAGCGATTATTATCGATGATAATGATATGATTCACAAATCAAATGGTATACATTTTGCCTAAAAAGCGTTTATGAAAAGTCAAGTATTGATGAAATATTGCGCGGTCCTGCTCGCGGGCCTAATATTGGGCTCCTGTGCACACGTAAGGGCCTATCAAAAGAGCAGGATCAATGATTCTGAAATGATACTGGCTAACAGAAAGGTGGAAAAGAACGAGATTAATGCGCAAACCTACCGCGAAGGGTCTTCAGGGGCAAATGGAGGCAAGACAGGAGGCGGATGCGGGTGCAATTAAATTAAGGATCGATTGAATTGACGAAATGAAAAGAATCTGTCTCACCGTTGTTGGCATGTATCTGGTGCTGCTTCATGCATTTTCTCAGGTATCCACAAAGGACACTTCAACATACAAACCGAAGAAACTTAAGCTCGATGAGATAAATCTTGTTTCAAGCTATTATAACCAAACCGCCGACAAGTCCGCCGTAATGGGAGGAATACCGGGCCCCAAAGGGATCGGTGACGTGACCGACCTTGCCAATGGCGTTGAGTTGACATTTGTGAGTTGGGACGGCAAGCATCGAAAAAATTCTTTCACCGGAAGCTTCGGCATTGATTATCATACTGCTGCTTCCCAAGCATTCGTGGATTCCAACGGACACGCCCGAAATAATGGAACAAGGATATATCCAACGCTTGACTGGACCATTGAAAATGAAAAAAAAGGAACTGAATTTGGTATAGGTTTGTATTACTCGGCAGAGCATAATTATTATCATTCCAAAGGACTAAATGCTTCATTTGCAAAAAAGACAAATAATAACGGAGAATTCTCGCTGAAGGTTACAGGGTATTTTGATCAGATAAAAATGATAAAGCCCGCGGAATTTGAACGCGTTGATTCTGTAAAAAATGTTGCGCCGACGGACAGCGTTGTGTATATAACTACTGCCAGTGGCCGCACAGAAGCATTAATATATAATGCTGGAGGACTGATTAATAATGGTCGTTCAAATACATTGATTCCTTCCAAGTCCAGGAATACTTATACCACCTCGTTATCTTTCTCCCAAGTAATTAATCAGCGCATGCAGGGAAGCATAGACATGGACTTAGTCTATCAAAATGGCTATCTTGGTCTTCCCTTCCATCGGGTATTTTTCAATAATGGAAAGGATACCATTGAAAATCTTCCGGCCCAGCGCTTTAAAGTTCCTATTGGGCTCAGGCTAAATTATTTTCTGGGCGACCATTTTATACTTCGGGCCTATTATCGTTTTTATATTGACAACTGGGGATTGACATCACATACTGCGGAATTGGAGGTGCCGGTAAAAATTACTCCATTCTTTTCACTTTCGCCTTTTTACCGGTATTATGTGCAAACGGCAGTGAATTATTTCGCAGGATATGAAGCTCACTCGTCTACGGATAGCTATTACACCAGCAACAACGCATTGGCTGCATTTAAGAGCAGCTCTTTCGGTTTGGGGCTGAGGCTTGCGCCACCAAAAGGGGTGCTGATAAAGAACCTCAGTGCAGTGGAAATAAGATACGGCCATTATACACAAACCACGGACCTTGTTTCGGACATAATCTCAATGAATTTGAAATTCAAATAAGGCGTCCGTCTTTTCATCTAAACTTCACTGCACACAATGAATAGACCATGGCAAGTGTAGAAATCGGTATGGCGAAGGAAATACCAATCATCCAGCCTACCAGTTCAAATTGATAGCGGTTCCCCTTCATGCACAGCCGGGAGACGCCATGCAGCGGCATTTGGCCATCATAATAGCCCTCTATGACACCGTTACAAGATTTTTGTTTATGCCAGTTAGTTCAATCCCATTCATTCGCTGCGCAGACTCTTCACGGGGTTGGCAATAGCAGCTTTAACTGCCTGCAAGGTCACCGTGAGTAGCGCAACGGTAATGGTTAACAACCCGGCAATTACAAAAACCCACCAGCTGACCTGAATACGAAAAGCAAAGCTTTCGAGCCACCTGTTCATGGCCCACCAGGCTACCGGAAACCCAATAAGTGCCGCAATCAAAACCAGCTTGGCAAAATCCTTTGATAGCATCGCAACAATTCCAGCCACTTTGGCGCCGAGCACTTTCCGGATACCGATCTCCTTGATACGCTGCTCGGCGGCATAGGTAACCAAGCCAAACAGGCCGAGACAAGCGATAAATATGGCGAATACAGCAAAAGTGACAAAAAGTTTCCCCGTACGCACCTCGGTGAAATACATGTTGTTGAAGTCATCATCCATAAACGTGTATCGGAAAGGCATTCCTGGAGCCATGCTATTCCACTGGGCTTCTACCTTGCTGATTAAGGAAGAAATATGATCCGAATGGAAACGAACCGCTATGGTTCTCCAGTCTTCCCCCAGCGACATGACGAGCGGTCCTACTCTTTCGTGCATGGAATTATAGTTAAAGTCCTTTACCACGCCTATCACATGGTAAGGAAAAGGTTTGAAATTGTCTCCCGGGCTCCACATTGGCATGTTTAGCGGATCCTTCAACCCGAGCAATCGAACCGCAGATTCATTCAGCAAAATGCCGGAGGAGTCCGACTTGAAATCACTTGAAAAATTCCTGCCGGCCGCAAGCTGCATGCCAAGGGTAGGTATATAATGTTCGTCCACCGTGAAATGGGTCAGAATGATTACTTTCTTGGCATCCAAGGCCGGATCGCGGAACCAGCCGTTCTGGCTAAACCCGCCCGAACCATCTGTCGGAAGATTTCCGGTCATGGTTGCATCTTGCACGCCAGGGAAACGCAATAAATCTTGCCGAAAGCTAGCAATCTTGTGCTGGAGGTTATAAGTATCGTGGAGGACCAGAACCTGGTCCCGGTTAAAGCCGATTTTCTTGCTGCGGATATAGTCCAATTGGTGATAAATCACGATCGTCCCGACGATTAGTATGATGGAAATGCTGAACTGAAAAACCACGAGAATGCTGCGAAGCCTGCCGCCCTTGAATCCCGCCGCTATTTTGCCTTTCAGGACCTCGATCGGCTTAAAGGAAGACAAATAAAAGGCGGGATAGCTTCCGGCTATGCAGCCAACAAAAAAAACCAGGGCCAGTAACAGAGGCAAGAGCCAAGTTGAAAAAAGAGTGCTCACGTGCATTTCTTTTCCTGAAAGTTGATTAAATAGTGGCATCAGGATCATCGCCAGTCCAAGGGCAAGCAATAAGGCACAAAAACTGATCAGGACTGATTCAATCAAAAACTGGGCGATGAGGTGGGTTCGCAGCGAGCCGGCTACTTTTTTTATCCCCACTTCTTTTGCCCGGTTGGCTGAGCGGGCGGTAGAAAGGTTCATGAAATTTACGCAGGCTATTAGCAGGATGAAAAGAGCAACGGCAGAGAAAATATATACATAATTGACGTTCCCATTCGGTTCCATTTCATAAGACTTGTCTGAAAACAAATGAATTGCCGTCACCGGCATTAGGTGGTAACGAAAATAATTGCCCTGGCGCTTCAGATCGTTGGGTGAAGTGTGCAGGAGGCCCTCCAACTGCTTTAGGAGGTAATTGTTGATGGTAGCGTCCACCCGGCTCTGCATGGCCGCTTGAGTTACGCCGGGCTTGACCAGAATATAACAATGGTCGTTGTTGCTGAGCCAGTCATTTTCATCCCCACTATCATCGTTATTGGTATCGTGGAAAGGGCGGATGAAACTGGCGTGAAAATGAGATTGCCTCGGCATATCCTGCATAACGCCCGTTACCTTGCAATTATCGGAGTTATCCAGGAATAAGGTCTTTCCCACTACGTCTGTGCTATTGAAATATTTCTTTGCCGTGGTTTCATCAATGACCAGGGAATGGGGTTCATTGAGCACCGTAACGGGATTACCCTGGATCAGGCGTATGGTAAATACCTTGAAAAAGGTAGAATCAGCAAAAACCACATGGTGATCCGATACGTTGATATTCCCTTTTTTAACTAGTAGGCTTTCCCGGTAGTTCAATCGCACCATTTGTTCGACCTGGGGATAGTCCCTTACTAAGGCCGGCGGCAACGGCTTAGGCGCCACCGATGCAGTAAATTGCGTCCCGTTGAAATAAATATCTGCGTCTAGTCGATAGATCCGGCTGGCATTCGAATTGTATTGGTCATAATGCAACTCGTCGAACACATATAGTACGATCAGCAGGCAAACAGCCAGACCGGCAGCAAGTCCGATGATATTGATCGCAGAGAATGCTTTGTTCTTCCAGAGATTGCGCCAGGCAACCTTTACATAATTCTTATACATGCTTCGCCTGTTTGGCTCAAAAAAGGTAAATAGTACTCCCCTGACTTCCGCCACTTGATCCGTGGCGATCATGCGTTCAGCCGGACGAATTCCCTGGAATAAGGGTTCCCAATAAGCCAGAGCATCATAGTATACTGATAATCAATACTATAAAATCTATGTAGGGGACGTTTGATCGCTTTGGCAGCGGCAACGCCCTATTTTAACTCATTCTGACCTTTCGGAAAAGTCTGCACTTGATTGAACCCAATCCAACTTTGATTCGCATCTTCCGGATAGACGGCCAGGCAGGCGTCCTTGTTACAGAAAATCGCAGCGGGTGCTAAAATAAATGTTTTATAGGCGAATCAGTGGGTATTTGACTGCCTATAATCCTCCAGGACAGCCCGGGGCCTGCCCAAACGATCCAAACCGTCCGCCAAAAGAATCCGATAGAGGTTCAATTAGATCGTGTTTATGGATTATTCTACCCGTAGCGTCTTCACGGGATTGGCCCGGGGCCACGAATGCCTGGACATTGACAGTCGCCTAAGAACAAAAAGGGCCTAAAGCTCATCCGACATATAAAAGCAATAAATAAAGTGATGCTGTTATTGCGCGGCAAGTAATAGATCAGCCGACCATAAGAGGAGACAAAATCTTGAGTTAAATCACCTGAAAGGTTAACGAATATTTGGAACTCGATGGATATTTTTGTTTGGCAAAAAGAATACATTTAATAGCTAAATATTGAAGATACTATCCTTCACAAACAAATCATGCTCATGAAATGGGTGAACCTTTTTATCGCAGTGGGTTTATTAATAACTGCCAGCAGTGCAAAATTAGCCCCATCCATTGCCCCAAATAAGAGTGCACGCCCGTATGTTACTCATTTCGAAAATGTGCTGGGTACCTCGCTGGAGCTGAAGATCATTACGAACACACAAAGAGAGGCAACCATTGCAGAAAATGCTGCATTGAAAGAGATTGCCAGAATGGGGAAAATCCTCAGCGCTTATGATCCAACCAGTGAATTCAGCCATTGGCTTAAAACTTCAGGCCAAGCTGTTCCTGTATCCCCTGAATTGTTTGAAATGCTGAGCCTATTTGACCAATGGCGATTGCGCACGGCAGGAGCTTTGGACGCATCTGCCCAAGTAATCACTAATCTCTGGAAACAGGCAGCAGCTAAAAACCGGGTTCCTACACAGGACGAGTTGAGCTCAGCAGTAGCTGAAGTGAAGCAAACCCACTGGAAACTTGACGCAGTCAAGCAAACCGCTACCCATTTGAGTCACGCACCTTTGATGCTAAACTCATTTGCCAAAACCTATATAATTAAGCATGCCGCAGACGCAGCATTCGCCTCTACTAAAATAGATGCGATTGTGGTAAATATTGGCGGTGACCTAGTGGTACTGGGCAAACACAAAGAAACGATTCAAATCAGCGATCCGAAGGCTGATGCAGAAAATGACGCCCCGATTGATGTCCTGCAAATCGAGAATAAAGCAGTGGCAACAAGCGGGAATTACCGTCGCGGGGAATTGATTGAAGGACACTGGTATTCACATATTGTGGATCCCCGGACCGGGCAGCCTGCAGAAGAAGTCATCAGCGCCACCGTAGTTGCACCCGTAGCAACTGACGCGGGTGCTCTGGCAACCGCCTTCAATGTCCTCAGCCCGTCGGAAAGCGTTCAATTGGCTACAAGAATTCCGGGAGTGGATTACCTCATCATCACCAAGTCCGGCAGACATATTGCCAGCGAAGGTTGGCGCGCTTTGGAATTGGCAAGTGGGCCTCAGCTGCTTGGTAGATCTGATCCAAATGGCAATTATCGGGTTGAACCTGGCTGGAACAATGATTTCGAGTTGGTGGTCAACCTGGAAATAAATCTTCAAAAGGAAGGTTTTGCAAAAAGACCTTATGTCGCCGTTTGGGTGGAAGACGAAAACCATGCAGCGGTAAGGACTATAGCCTTTTGGCATGAAAGAGACCGATATCTCCCAGAATTAAAATCCTGGTACCTTAAATACCGGGGATTGTATAATACAGACAAATCTGCCCTAAGTTCTGTTTCTAGCGCGACACGCTCTCCTGGAAAATATACCATGAAATGGGATGGGAAAGACGACAAAGGCGATTTTGTCAAACCGGGGACATATACAATAAAAATTGAAGCATCCAGGGAACATGGCACATATCAACTGATGCGACAGGAGTTAGAGTGTAATGAAACGCCTAAACTAATCAATATACCCGGAAATGTCGAGATCACGTCAGCATCCCTTGATTATAGGAAAAAAAACGCCGGTAACTGATCAACTTTTGTCTACCGAAGAATCACAAGACAGGAAGCTGGCCTGGTTTAAAGTTAAGCGGAGAATTGCAATGCTTTCGCGATGGCTGCACATCTACTTGTCGATGTTGAGCTTCGTCCTGGTTTTCTTCTTTGCTGTCACAGGTCTGACACTGAACCACGCGGACAAATTTGGGGATCAGGTGCATACAGAACAGAAAAAAGGAAATTTGGATCCGCTTTGGGTAAATATGCCCGATACCGCCAAGGTGGCAAAACTAGAAATAGTTGAGTATTTGCGGAACACGCATGGGATAAAAGCAGCCTTAAGTGATTTCCGGATTGATGACTCGGAGATCGGAGTTTCATTCAAAGGGCCCGGTTATGCGGCTGATGCATTTATCAACCGGAAAACAGGAGCATATGATCTTTCAAAAACGAGCGCGGGATTTGTTGGGATTATTAATGATCTACATAAGGGTCGCGATACCGGTCCGGTGTGGTCTATGGTGATAGATGTCGCCGCCCTACTTATGGCCATAGTATCCCTATCGGGAATGCTTTTGCTGCTTTTTATTAAGCGTAGGCGTCTAAGCGGACTGTTGGCCGCCCTATTTGGATTATTTATGGTTTATCTTGTATATAGGATCTGGGTGCACTGAAATCAGGGCGCGTTTTAAGTAGTTTTTGTTATTCGCTTAAATTCTGACATCATGAATCGGCGTTTCAAAATCCTCAGCCTAATTGCGGGGGTATTCCTTTGCCTAGGTGTTTTTTGCAGCCTTTCCTTGCAGGCGCAAAACCAACAACAAAGCCCGGAATCCAAAAAACATGTCCGCCTTTCCCAGGTTCAATTGAAAGCTTATGAAGGGTATTTTAGTGCTTCAAACAATCAGGATCAGGTCATTCAAACCAAAGTACTGGATAATGCCTTAGTGTTCAAAGCGCTTTGGACTAATGCCGAAATACGGACAGTTCCCTTGTCGGACACGACATTTTACAGTGAGCAAGGAATAGAGGGGCACCCAATAACCGTCACGTTCAGTAAAGATGCTCAAGGAGTTTACAGAAAGTTTGGGTTGGGCGTTTATGGTACATGGAACCGGGAGAAGAACTACAAACCGCTGGTAAGAAAAGAGATCGCTCACACTCCTGGACAATTGAAACCTTTCGAAGGTTTATACGAATCGGACACAAACAATGGAATGGCCATCCAAATAACAGAAAAGGACAACAAGCTGGTTCTAAAACAATATTGGGACGGCAATGAAATAACCTTCTTACCGGATTCCGCCATGCACTTTTTTTGCCGGGAGCAATTATTATTTACTCTTCTATTTAGCAAAGACAGTACGGGTGAAATTACCCGAATGATTGCATTTGGATCGGTTCAATGGAATAGAGCAAAACCCCCTCGATTCAACTCCCTGGAATTGAAAGCATTCGAAGGGAAATATCAGCTTAAGGAAGATAAAGACGATATTATTCAAATTGCGGTCAATGGCCCTAACTTAGTTGTTAAACAACTTTGGGACGGAAAGGAAATCGAAGCTGAGCCCAGGAGCGAATCATTCTTTTATTGCCCTTCGCAATCTTATTCGCTCAATTTCACCAAAGGCCCTGACGGCAATGTTGTCCAAGTGTTAGTTTTGAATACCGATTTGTTTGAAAAGATCAAACAATAAGCACCATTTTCGTGCTGATTAACCCCCTTTACCTGAACCTATCAGTAATTTATACAAACAGGATATTTATTTGGATCTGGAAAGTTACTTTCATATGCGATTTTTCTTCTCTAAATTCAATTAGCCTTGGAATAAGGCAAATTCGTTTAGGGTTTAGATAATTCCAGATATTTGAAACAGGAACGTCGATAGCTTTGTAGTGTACCCTGCATTGCGTACCAACTGCATGCCACATTTACCCAATTATGAAACTAAAACAAGAAATATGATCAAGAGGATTCTTATAGCGCTTGCAATGGTTTTGATAATTATTCAATTCATTCGACCGTCAAAAAATCTATCCGCCGATACCAGCAAGGATATAAGCACATTGTATGCAGTGCCCGAAGATGTGAAAGCAATCCTTGAAAGAGCCTGTAACGATTGTCATACCAATAGAACGGTCTATCCCTGGTATTCAGAAGTGCAGCCAATAGGATGGTGGCTGAATAACCATATTTCGGGTGGAAAACGACATATTAACTTCAACAACTTTGCCTCCCTAAGGGCTGCTACCCAAAAGAAAAAAATGGAAGAATGCATGGATCAAATCAAACATAATGACATGCCTATTAGTTCTTATACTTGGATCCATACCGATGCGGAACTCAGCGAAGCAAATAAACAAACAATGTATGCTTGGTGCCGGAAAATCATTGATACTTTAAAGGCAAAATATCCGGCTGATAGTTTGATTCAGAAAGACGACAAAAGGCATGAATGAAAGAATTCTAAGGTATCGTAGTTACTATGGTTTATTGGTAATTTCATAAAAGTTGACCCCGGTCAGCTTGGAATTCGAACAACAATAGCTCTGGTGGTTGCTCAAGAAGAAGAGTATGAATAAAATAGTAGCTACTATTCCTCGCGAAAATAAATTTGAGCATATTCTCAAGGTTTTACGACAAAAACTCTATTATGAACCGGTTTAATCTGCTGCTACTGGCTTTTCTTTCATATACCGCCCTTCTGCAAGCGCAATATAAGGTCAGCAAAGTATTCCATATCCAAAGCGGCGGGGGTTATGATTATACCACGGTGGACAGCGCTTCTGATCGTCTTTACCTATCTCATGGTTCACAGGTAAACGTCCTCAATAAAGTGACTGGAGATTCAATTAGCGTAATTAAAACAGAAAAGGATGTGCACGGGATTGCATTGGCGCACGAATTTGGTAAAGGCTATATCTCCAACGGATCTTTAAATAGCGTACTGGTATTTGACCTGAAAACCTTCCGGGTGCTTGCTCATGTACCTGCAGGCCAATTCACGGATGGAATTTTTTATGATGATTATTCCAAAAAAGTCATTTCCTGTAATGGACGCGGGAAAAGTATGACGGTTATCGACCCTTCAACCGACCAAGTGACAGCAACCATTCAGCTCACCGGCTGGCCGGAAACTGCAGTCAGCGATGGTAAAGGAAAGATCTATGTGAATAATGCGGAGAAAAGCGAAATGGACGTCATTGATTCGAAGACTTACCAAATAATCAATACCTGGTCTATAGTGCCGGGGAAAAGTGCTTCTGGGTTGGCCATTGACCGCAATTCTATGCGTTTGTTTGCCGGCTGCGATAACCAGAAGCTGATTGTCATGGATGCGGTTACTGGTAAAGTGGTGACCAGCATGCCAATCGGCGATGGATGTGATGCAGTTGGTTTTGATAAAACATTGAAAAGGGTTTATTCTTCAAATGGGGACGGTACATTAACTGTTATTGAGGAAAAGTCACCTGACATATTTGAGGTTATTCAAAACTTAAAAACCAAAGAAGGAGCCAGGACACAGGCAGTCGACCAAGCCACCCATAGAATCTATTTACCTACTGGCGATTTTGCACCCAAGAAGCAGGGCGAATTCCGACCCGCTCTTATACCAGGAACATTCCAGGTACTGGTAGTGGAAATGTAGTAGGTAACAACCAGTCCCTCATCATTATCTGCTGTTAAATCAATCTAATCTTGATCTTTATTGGTTTTGAGCTCCTTCGCTTTAATTAAATAAGAGATATTGGCCCTTTAATGCCCGGTAATGAAACCGGAAAAACAAGATTTAGTAGGATGAGCTCTATCGAAGCCGTATCAAAATAGTGTGCGGGTATGGTATAAATGCTTTTCGGGGCAGATACATTGTTTACTTGGCCTTCTTGCCGATGCAGACGAACGGAAGGAATACGATAGGCTCATTCTGTCCGCTATGAACGAAGTGCTGAAAACACAAGAAATAAAATGAGTAGAATGCAAATGAAGCCGGGACGGACAGATGTATATCTGACTATACCCCATAGGGTAAATTAAAAATACTATCTTTCGTGCATTGTGTCGCTCATTTTTGTGTCGGAAATTTGTTTAGAAGTTTCAATAAAAACCTATGCCGGCTGGTTTTACTTTTTCAGCTAAATTCTTAATAATTTACTTCTTTTAAGTATTTTATTGATGTTAATAATAGAATAAAATGCACCCAGGTATATCCACGGAAGAATAAGATTTAATTGAAAATATTGTAGTTAAAACACAAAGCTAATGTTGAACCTTCTATTAGTTATCAGAAGCGTCAAACTAAAGCGGGTTCCCCTTTTTATGATAGCCCTACTTCTCTTGTGTTTCAATGTATCTTCCTCCGCGCAAAAACCTGGTAAATTATATAGCTTTGGGATTGGCCTGGAGGGTGGTGTCTCGCCTAATGTGGCAACCACCCAAATGGTGGATTTAGGCGTAACAGGTCGATTCTCCCTTCGCGCGGGTCCAGGTTATGCCTTCATGGGCACAGGATATTTGTTATCGCGGGTTGGAACAGATTTTGAAATTCCTCTTCGGGCTGGATATAAAATTACTTTTTCAAAACGGGGTTTCCTGATGGGGGAATTGGGTTATTATTTCTACCGGACCTCTGAAAATAATTTTCCTTATCATGCGACTACGATCGGAGGGCTTTCCATTGCTCCTTCAGCAGGGATGCAATTCGGTGTCTTTGAAGTTGGATTACGCGGCGACGTCATTGTAAATCAAGCGGAACTTTCCACCGTCGGCTTTGTTCTTGGATGGAATTTTTAGGGCAGGTGCCAAACTGTAGCCATTTCCAATATACAGCGAGAAAGACTGAAATTTGGGTCTCCATTGCCGATCAAATTTTTTTGTACCTGTAAATGGGATTATTCTCTTGTGCAGCCCGGTAATAAATCTTATATTTATAAAAGCTGGAAAACCGGAAAGCTACGCAGATAATTTGGCTGAATGTAGGTGTGCTTGGATCTAGGCTAAAGGATATTTTAGGTCACTATTTGTAAAGCATGCAGACCACTACTTCAAATACCCGCATTATTTTTCTTTGGATAGTCATACTTGTTTCAACTTTAACTGGTTGTAAGAAGAATGCAACCCAGGCATTGGATTATACGGGCACCTATACTGGTGATATCCTAGTATATACTGATGGAGTGTACCAAATACAAGCTTCTGGGTACATCTATGAACAGACAATTTATGGTTCTTCCATTCAGATCACGCCTTCTGGTAAACCTGGTGAATATCTTATCTCCAATAATATGATTACGGCGGACACGGCTAGCATGACAGCCGGTAAATTGGAAATTCCAAAGACATTTGTTCAGGCAGTTGGTATTGACAATATTTTCGAAATGGGCCAGGCGAGCCTTTCGGGGAATATTCTCAAGGTTGATTTTTATCAGGATTATGTTTCCTCCTATAATTCAATGCTTGGAAGCTCATTTCACTGGACCGGGCAACTGAAGAAACAATGAGTTACCCGGCATGGAACTAACTCAGCAGATTTGCATAACTTGGGAGAGAAGATGTAGGAATCAATATGCTGAAAACTTCAGAATTAAATGATCCGGCCTTCGGTCGCGGATTTGAAAATTAGATTTGACACCAGCTGCTTCAAATCTATAGAATCCATCCTTCCCGCTTTAGAAATTCAATCAGCCGGGGATCACCAACCTGAGTAGACCATCGATTCATTTTCCGCATGCCATCCCGAGAGAGATTTTCACACACTTTTCACTCACCGAATCACTCACTTTCCTTTTACTATTATTTTCTTTTGCATTTAAATAGCTAAAAAGAAAAAAGCCTTCAAATTTAATGATTCTGAAGGCCCTAGCCGATTGTCGAAATGCACTATTCGGTTATCAAAATGAGATTTTAGCAAGACTTTTGCTTTCCATAATCATTTGATAATCAATTATTTTCACTACGAGCGGAGAGGGAGGGATTCGAACCCTCGGTACAAGTTTAAGCTCGTACAACGGTTTAGCAAACCGGCCCTTTCGGCCACTCAGGCACCTCTCCGTCACGCCACATTCAATTATACTGAAGGGAAGCAAAATTAGAAATTATTCAGCATAATTCTGTAAATTAAACAAAAGAGGCCAACAGGAGATCTCTTCTTATTCGGCACTATTCCTGAAAGGGAGTTGCAAATTCTACATCGCAGCAAGCTGGACCTTTTGCTGCAATTCGGTTACGTTTTCGCGGAAAAGGCTGTCGGTATCCATCAGGTCTTTAACTGTCTGGCAGGAATGGATGACGGTTGTGTGATCTCGACCCCCGAAATGTTCGCCAATGGTCTTGAGAGAGTTCTTGGTAAAAGCTTTGGCCAAATACATGGTAATCTGCCGAGCCTGTACTATTTCCCGCTTACGCGTCTTTTGCAGAAGCTTGTCATAGGATACATCAAAATATTCACAAACCATCTTCTGTATGGTCTCAATGGTAATCTCCTTGCTGCTCGTCTTCACAAAATTACGGAGGACTTTCTTTGCCAATTCAAGATCTATTTCCCTTTTGTTTAGCGAAGACTGTGCCAAAAGTGATATCAAAGCGCCTTCCAATTCCCGAATATTGCTATTGATATTATAGGCAAGATATTTTACGACATCTTTGGGCATCTCCAGACCGTCGTTCTTCATTTTTCTATCAAGAATTTCTATCCGAGTATCGTAATCGGGAATCTGAAGATCCGCACTAAGCCCCCAGCGAAAGCGGCTCAGCAGGCGCTCTTGGACTCCCTCTAGGTCCTTGGGTGATTTGTCTGAGGTCAGTATAAGCTGCTTGCCGGACTGATGAAGGTGATTGAAAATAGCAAAAAAAGCATCCTGCGATTTTTCGGCGCGGTTAAAGAACTGAACATCATCAATAATCAGCACATCGACCAGCTGATAAAAGTGAATGAAGTCGTTGATTGCATTGTTCCGACTATGATCAATGAACTGGTTGATGAATTTTTCTGAACTTACATACAGGGCGACCTTGTTGTGATGCATTCTTTTTACCTCATTGCCAATCGCCTGGGCCAGGTGGGTTTTACCTAAGCCTACCCCGCCATAGATCACGAGGGGATTGAAGGAATTTGCCCCCGGCTTATCCGCGACAGTCTTGCCTGCCCTTCTGGCAACCCGGTTGCAGTCCCCTTCTATAAACGCGTCAAAAGTATATACCGGATTTAGTTGAGCATCAATTTGCATTTTCTTAAGTCCGGGAATGACAAAAGGGTTCTTTACCGGATTATTGATGATCAGAGGAAAATCCATTTCGTTGTTAGAGAATGTCTTATATCCATGGGCCGGTACATCCATTGTGAGCGGCTTGGATTGCTGGTTTCCGCTGTCGACCATTATCCGGTATTCTAGCCTGGCCTCCTTACCGAGGACGCGTCGGAGGGTCTTCGCCAGGAGATTAACATAATGCTCTTCCAGGTATTCGTAGAAAAACTGACTGGGTACTTGAATTACGAGGATATTATTCTTCAGTTCCACCGGCCGGATCGGCTCAAAC
>Ga0207040_1180_pt2 | contig 18443 bp, 14 predicted proteins | sample Alteio_BWMinCont_72_FD_153279 | JGI IMG/M metagenome (GOLD analysis project Ga0207040, IMG submission 153279) | Enriched cells from forest soil in Barre Woods Harvard Forest LTER site, Petersham, Massachusetts, United States -... | ecosystem: Environmental > Terrestrial > Soil > Temperate forest >... | reverse complement strand
GAACCGGCACGGTGAGCGCCATGGATGCGATCAACCCAACGGCAAATGCGATCAGGCTCGAATTCACGAAAGCACCGGACTCCGCATTTCGTCAGCGCTCCTCATCCTTGAACCGCGTCTTCGATTGTGCCGGAAAAAATCTTCAACTGTTTCACTCTATCATAGGAAAAAGAAATCTCCCGGGCGCGGCGTGCCATGCTTTGCAGGCGTTCCGAGTCGTGCATCACGCTTCGGATGGCGTCCACAATGCTCGCCGGATCATCCGGATTGGCAGCGACGCCGCAACCGGTCCGGCGAATAATTCGCACCACGTCGGTTTCCTCCGGAGCGACGCCGAGAACCGGTCGCCCAGCGGCGAGCGTCGGATACAACTTGCTCGGCACGACCACGCCTTCGAGCCCTCTCTTGACGGTAACGACGTGCAGGTCGCCGGATGAAAGCACCAGCGGCACTTCGCTCGCCGGGCGAAACGGCAGGAAGCGAATCGCGCGGCATCCCGCCGCCATCGTTTCGACTTGGGACTTCATCGCGCCTTCGCCAATAAATACGAGGCCCACGCCATCGTTCTCGAGCATCCGGACCGCGGAAATAAGCGCTTGCCACGCGCCGTAAAAGCCAAGATTTCCCGCGTGCACGAGCGCGAAACGAAAATCGCCGCGAATCTCGCGCGCCACGGAATTTTCCGGCGAGGGCAGCGTTTCGGAAACGGTGATTCCATCGCGGGAAATGGCAACGCGAGCCGGATCGACTCCTTTCGCGACGATGCGGTCGCGCATGTCTTCGCCAAGTACGATGACGCGCGCCGCGTGGCGCAGCGCCCAGCGATGCATTGCTTCCCAGCGCGCCGTGAAACTTCCGGGGCGGACGATCGAGCCACCTACGGCCATGTCCGGATACATGTCGCGAACGTTGTACACAAAGGGGCGGCCGGACAGGCGGGCGACGAGAGCGCCCGCGATGCCTTCGATGGGCGGATCGGTCATGGCCAGCACGACGTCCGAAGGGATGGAGAGTGCCCTCGGAATCGCCAGCGAAAGATACGTTAAATAATTCGAGACGCGGCGGCGCATCTCAAAACGCGGATAGGCGGTCGAGCCCACGCGCTCGATGGCCAGATTACCGCGGACTTCGCGGCGTAACAAATAACGCGGATGGCGCGCGTCCGGATCGTAGCTCGGCCGGCCGGCAAGCACCGTCACGCGGTGATTTACAGAGAGAGCTTCGGCGACTTGCGCGGCGAACTTGGCCGTGGCGCTCGTGTCCGGCGGAAAATATTCGTTTAGAAGAAGAATATGCACAAGTTCATCCGGAGGGAAAAAGGAACCCGCGTAAGCGCAAAATCACCATCTGGCAAAATCACGGCCCGCCGGATCAGCGCGGCACCTCGGCGGATTCCGGTTTGCGGACGAGCGTGTCACCCAGCACAAGCACATCCATCTTGGTGCGCAGAAAACATTCGATCGCTTCCTCGGGCCGGCAAACGATGGGTTCGTTATCGTTGAACGAAGTATTCAAGACTACGGGCACGCCGGTGAGGTTACCAAATTCGCGGATCAAGGCCCAATAGCGGGGATTCGCTTCCCGCGTCACAGTCTGGAGGCGGCCCGTGCCGTCCACGTGAGTGGGCGCGGGGATTGCGTCACGTTTCTCGGGACGCACGGAGTAGGCCTGGGTCATGAACGGGCACGGGTAGGATTTCTCGAAATATTCTCCCGTGCATTCCGCGAGGACCGATGGAGCGAATGGCCGGAACATTTCGCGGTGCTTGATCCTGGCGTTCAGAATGTCTTTCATGTCCGCGCGTCGCGGATCGGCGACGATGCTGCGGTTTCCGAGCGCCCGCGGCCCCCATTCGGCCCGCCCTTGGAACCAGCCCAGGATTTTTCCGGCTGCGATTTCCTTCGCCGCTTCCTGTGCCATTACTTTTTCGTGGAGCTCTGAAATTTCCAGCCCCGTGCTTTGCAAACGGCTAGCAGCGACGGCCGAGCGAATCTGCTGCTGCGAGTAGCCCGGTCCCCAGTACGCGTGTTCCATAACGAACGAACGCGGCTGGCCGAGAACCTGATGATAAACGTAATAAGCGGCGCCGATGGCCAGCCCCGCGTCTCCCGCGGCAGGCTGCACGAAGATTTTTTTGAATGGCGTCTCGTCAAAAATTTTCCCATTGGCAACGCAGTTGAACGCCACGCCGCCAGCCAGGCAAACCGCCTCCTGCCCGGTTCGAGCGTGCAGCGCGCGGAGCATCTCGAACAAAATTTCTTCCAGGCGCGCCTGCAGCGTGGCCGCGCCATCACGATGCGCTTTTTCGACGGGCGCCGCGGGATCACGCGCGGGTCCCAGCCGTTCCGCCATGTAGTCGGAATACATGGCGCCCAGCTCCGGAGTCTTGTCCGCATCGCGCCAACTCATTTCCGGTCCCGAGCGATGGTGCTTGAAATATTTAAGTCCCAGACGAAAGCCAACGCCTCGAGTCGGAAATACGATGCGGCGGTACTCTTCGAGATAAGCAGGCTCCCCGTAGGCGGCAAGGCCCATGACTTTATATTCGTCGCCAAATTTACGGAAGCCCAAGTATTGAGACACGGCCGTGTAATACATCCCGAGCGAGTGCGGAAACGCAATCGCTCCGTCGATGTGCATGAGATTGCCGTTGCCGCTGCCCCACATGGTGCTGGCGAAATCGCCGAGACCATCCGCGGAGAGCAGCGCGGCCTGATCGAACGGAGAAACGAAAAACGCGCTGGCCAGGTGCGCCTGGTGATGTTCGATGCGGTGATACGCGGCTCGCATCGCGTCGGGCGAAACATCGAACGCCTTCGTAAGCGTTTCCGAAATTCCCGCGAATTGGCCCATCACTTTCAGCCGCTCCATCGCAAAACTCGGCATCCGCAAAGCATACAGAAGTTTCGTTGCGAGGCGCGCACGCGGATCGCGCGGGATCGCGATGTGGTCGACCTCGCCGAGCGTGATCCCGGCCGCGTTCAGGCAATAGCGGATGGCCGCAGCTGGGAAACCCGCCGCATACTTCACGCGATTAAAGCGCTCTTCTTCGGCAGCGGCGACCAGGCGGCCGTCCGCAAGGATTGCCGCGGAGGCATTGCCGTGGTATGCATTAATTCCGAGGATGTACATCCGGCGTGGTTTTTCCCTTCCCTTAAGCCCGCAATTTCGAGGCGCTTGTTGAATCCGCTGCAGTGTGAACGGCAACCGCGGATGAGATCGGATGCCTGGCCGCATCCGTCACATGGCGGCGAACCCATTCATTGAGCACGTACAAGCTCCAGGGGCGCGACCAATTGGTCTGGCCGATGACGAAGTTCTGCCAAGCGCCTTGTACGGACCGCGGATTCAAATATTGCTGCAATGGCGCCGTGAGGTTTGCCAAATCATGCGCGATGCGTACGCCGAGCGGGCCCCGCAGCCAGACATCCCATGGCAGAGTAAACGTTCGCTTAGGCTGATCCACGACTTCATCGGGCAGCAAATCGGAAAGCGCCTGGACGAGCAAGGCTTTCGAAATACCACGCCTATATTTCGCGTGCCTGGGCAGCCGGCCGACAAACTCGACAAGGCGGTGGTCAAGGAATGGCACGCGAACCTCGAGCGAGCTGGCCATGCCGGCGGAGTCGGTGTCGCGCAGAAGCGTATTCACCATGTACGACTGTAATTCGAAACAGGAAACAGCGGTGAAGGAATCAAGACGCCCGGCCTGCCGCGACGTTTCCCGCATGCGTTCGCGCCACGGATTTTCACGACTCTTCGAGTACTCTGTGGATTCGAAATACGGGGACAGCAGGCAGCGGACGCGAAATGGAGTGAACAGGAGGCGCGTAAAATAATAGGCATGCGGGAAATCCATCGGGGAACGCCATGCGGCCGCAGCCTTGCGCACCGCATCGCCGGATGCGATTTTGACGGCCGCTCCGGCCGTGAAGCGGCGGAGCGGCCCTGGAATCCATCGTCCGAGGCCGGCCACAAAAGCGGCCTGTGGAGTCGATGCAAATGTGGAGTACCCGCCGAAGATTTCATCGCTGCCAAGCCCCGACAAAGCCACTTTTAGACCTCCCTGGCGGGCGGCCCGCGATACAAAGTAGGTATTCAAGCCATCCATGGTGGGCTGGTCGAGTGAATGGATAGCATCATCCAATTGGGCCGCCAGGGTTTCCGGATCGAGCAGGACTTCCTGATGGCGTGTCTTGAAGCGCTTGGCTGTTTCGCGCGAAATTTTGGCTTCGCTAAACTGCTGCTCGGGAAATATCACTGTAAATGTGTGCAGATCGCTCTGAAAACGGCTGCCCAATGCCACCAGGCTCGTCGAGTCCAGGCCGCTGGAAAGGAAGACACCCAGCGGAACGTCCGCAATCAGGTGATCGCGAACGGTTTCTTCCAGCAACGGGCGCAATACTTTTGCAGCTTCCTGAATATTTTTCGGCTTCGGGCCTTCCTGATGAAGTACGGCGTCGGAATAAATCCAGTAGGGTTGCGGCGACGGTTTCGCCGGCGGAGCGTCCGCGGAAAAGGCAAGGCAGTGTCCCGGAGGGACCGAGAAAACGCCGTCCACCAGCGTGGACGGCTCCGCTACGGACCCAAACGTCAGGTAAGCTTCCAGAGGCTCCGGCGATAAGCGGGGCTCGACCCGCGCGCTGGCCAGCAGAGAGCGAACTTCGGAAGAAAAAAGCAGAGCGCCATTAACGGCTGCGTAATACAGAGGCTTGATTCCCAGCCGGTCACGCGCCAGAAAAATGCGTGCGGCCCGCGATCCTTGTGCCGATGTGCCGCCGGACGCGCCGGAAGACCGCGCATCCCAGATCGCAAAGGCGAACATCCCGCGCAGTTCGCCTAGACATTGCTCGCCCCACTCCTCATAGGCGTGCACAATGACCTCGGTATCCGAATGAGTACGGAAGGCGTGCCCCAGGCCTTCCAACTGCTTTCGCAACTGAGGGAAGTTGTAGATTTCACCGTTGAAAACAACCGCGACGCTGCGCGTTTCATTGAAGACTGGCTGATGCCCTCCTGGCAGGTCAATAATGCTGAGGCGGCGCATCCCGATCGCGGCAAATGGCCCAACAAGGATCCCGTCTTCATCCGGGCCGCGATGCTGCAGCGCCCCCATCATCCGGCGCGTAATCTCTTCGGCCTGTTCGGGCCTTTGAATTCCGATGACGCCGCAAATTCCACACATTCTGGGTTACTTTACCGTGAACGTCTGCGCAGTTCCACCCTTACCTGAAGTTGGAACTTGAGAGGCTTCTTCTCTTACGCTAAAGCTTTTGCATTCGACCATTTGGGTTTTAGACACAGGGGGGTGTCCCGAACTGCACACGCTGCGAGCTCTTCGGCCTATGGAATCACCAGCCGCGTATAATTTCAGTTGAGGAGAATGCCCGATGAAAGGACTTATTGGCTTGATGATCACCGCTGCTCTCGGCATGGGCATCTATTTGTACATGTTGAAGCAAGCCTCGCCCGGCCCTGGCATGGTGATGACGCAAAATATCAGTTTCGTCGGCGTGAAGAATGACCTGGTGGCGATCGCACAGGCCGAGCGGTTGTATTACACGCAGAACGGTTCTTATGCGGACCTGCCGACGCTTTCTTCCTCCGGCACGATGAACATCACGCGCACGAGCCGAGACGGCTACACCTACTCGGTCGAACCTGCGGGCGGCACTTTCACTGCTACCGCGACCTACACCCCGCCAGCCGTCGATAATCCCGCGGGCGTTACGCCGCCGCACTTTCCAACATTCACGATCGATCCAACCATGGAAGTTCACCAGGGCGACTGACGACGTTTCGTGGCGCAGGCTTCAGCCTGTAGGGTTTCGATCAGCGCGGAAGAAAACCCACAGGCTGAAGCCTGCGCCACGGAAGCCGTCTACTTTCTGTTCTTATCCGCGACTAACATTCCGCCCGACGCAAAATCCGTATGTGGAATATCGATGAACACGATGTGCGTGGATTCGGGCTTGGCGGCCGCTTCTTCCTGCAGCACTTTGGTAATGCCTTCGACCACTTTGCGCTTTTGATCCACAGTGCGCCCCGCGAGCCATGAAATATGCACGTCCGGCATTTCGGTTTCCGCCTGGGAATTCCGGTCCAAGAGTCTAACGCGAAAAAGCAGGCAGGAAAACTCCCGGAACCGGAAGAGGAACAGCAGGGGGCGCCTGTACGGCAGGCGTTGAGTAATTACTTGGCTACTCGCATTGCGAACGGCAAGTCAGCGATCGTCGACTTTGGTAACCTAGTGATGCTGCTGCTAATTAAGGAGTAAATCATGCTTTTTCGAATCAGCCCGTTGCCCTTTTCGGCGATACGCAGGCGCCTCAATAACTCTGCTTTGCACTGCTTCGTGCTCCTTGGCTTGCTGGTTCTCGGCGCAGGTACGGCGCGCGGTCAAGCCACACCGAGCACCGCTTCAGGCGTGTCGCGCACCACTAAGGCGGTCACTTTCCGCCGCGGCGGCGTGGCGAAAGTTTCCCTGCGGGGCACGAACTTGATGCCCGCGGGCAGCGGCGAAGCCCAGGTCGAGAACAAAGGCAATCGCGTGGAAATCGAAGTGAAATTCGAGGCCATGGAACCGGCAACCAAATTTGGTTTCGAGTATTTGACGTATGCGCTCTGGGCCATTTCTCCGCAGGGGCGCGCTGTAAACCTGGGCGAAGTACAGGTCAAGAACGGTGGCGCGCAGGTCAAGGCCATTACAGACATGCAAACCTTTGGAATGGTGGTCACCGCCGAACCGTATTTCGCGGTTTCCCAGCCGGGAGATCAAGTGGTGCTCGAAAATGCCGGCGACGCGGGCGGTGAGACCATCGGAGCAACGTATGAATTAGTGCCCCGAAGCGCATACTCTTCGTCCAATACAAAAATTGAAAACGCGATCTTCGGGATCGACCGCAAGACGCCGGTTGAACTTTTCGAGGCGCGCAACGCGGTCCGCATCGCGAGAAATGCGAATGCTGCCAAATACGCGGCCTCGGCGATTGCGAAAGCAGATCAGCAGCTGCAGGACGCCGAGGATGCTTACACCCATAAGCGCGACTCCAAGACGGTAAGTTCGCTTGCGCGCGACGCCGTGCAGACCGCGGAAGAGGCTCGCGTAATTTCCGTGAAGCAGAAAGCGGAAGAAGACGCCCAGGCGCAGGCCGAGGCGGACAAGCGAGCGGCCGAGGAACGAACAGCGAAGGCGCGCGCCGATGCAGACGAGCAAGCGAATCTCCGGCAGCAAGCCGAACAGGCTCGATTGCAGGCCGAAGCCGCCAAGGCGGATGCGGAACGCATGAAAGAAGAGGCCATGAAGGCCGCGGCCGAAGCGGCCAAGGCCAAAGAAGACGCGGATCGAGCGCGACAGGCTGCGGTTGCCGACCAACAGGCGGCGCTCGCCCAAAAGCAGGCAGCCGAAGGCGAAGCGGAAAAAGCGCGACAGGCCGCCGCAAAAGCACAGGGGGAAAAAGCCGACATGCGCGCGCAGCTTCTTGCGCAGTTGAACTCCATCCTGCAGACGAATGATTCCGCGCGCGGGTTGATCGTGAACATGTCCGACGTGTTGTTTGACACAGGCAGCTTCACCTTGAAACCCGGCGCAAGGGAAAAGCTGGCCAAGGTTTCCGGAATCTTGCTGGCACATCCTGGATTGGCCATGCAGATCGAAGGGCATACGGACAGCGTGGGAGGGGACGCCTTCAACGTGCACCTTTCCGAACAGCGCGCAAATTCGGTTCGCGATTTTCTGGGGGAGCAGGGCGTTTCGCTGTCCTCGATCACCGCGCAGGGATTCGGAAAAGCGGAGCCGGTGGCGACGAACGGCACTGCGGAAGGCCGGCAGCGAAATCGTCGCGTCGAAATTGTGGTCAACGGCGATGCGATCGGGACGTCAACCACCGCAACGGCTCGTCCCTCTAACCAAAACTCGCCGGCGGACGGTAGTGCAAATCTTCCTGGAGAAAATGCAACGCATCCGGAGAAATAAATCGTAACTAAAGTTGCGGCTCCGCTTAAAAAATCCGTAGTCTCTCCGCTCCAAAATGCGGGGTGGACAGGCCGCGCTCATTGGGCGGGTCTACCGCTTCTGCATTCACGAATCGAACGAGTGCGCCGCTCCTGTTAAAACGCGTCCCCTGCCCTGTGCGGCGGCTGTGCTAAAATGCTGTGTCGATGCACCCCCACCTAAAATCACTGATTGAACTGCAGGCCGTTGATTTTCGTCTGATTGGCATTCGCGAGCGCCTGGCCCGCTTTCCAAAGAGTCTGGCGGAAGTGGAAGGGCGCGTTACAGCTGCACGGCAGAAAGTAACCGCGGCCAAGGAAGCCCTGCTGACCGGCCAGAAAGAACGCAAGACGTACGAGATGGACGTCGAGCAGTGGAAAGAGCGGGCGAAGAAATACCGGAACCAGAGCGGCGAGGTCAAGACCAACGAAGCGTACAAAGCGCTGCTGCACGAAATCCAGAACGCCGAAGACGAAGTGGCCAGGTCCGAGGACCGCTTGCTTGAGCGCATGGTTTCTGGCGAGGAGTATGACCGGCAAGTGAAGGCCGCAGAAGCGGCGGTTAAGGAAATCGAAGCGGCCGCCAACAAGGACCGCCATGCGATTCAAGCCGAGTACAACGCCACGCAAAAAGAATTGGCCGCGGCGGAAGCCGTGCGCGCCGCCGCGATCGCCGCCGTCCCTGAAGATTTGGTTGATCACTACGAGCGCATCGCGAAGCGGCACGGGGGCATCGCCCTGGCAGAAATCCGCGGCGAAGGGTGCGGCCAGTGCGGAGTGCACATTCGCCCGCACGTGATCCAGCAACTGCAGCGCGACACGAATGACGGATTTTTTCATTGCGAGACGTGCACGCGCATCCTCTATTATGCGGACCATTCGGCGGCTCCCGGACCACCGGCCGCTTCCGCCTCTGGAGCAGCCTCCGCCGGGGAACCGCCCGTTACTCCCGCCCGTGAGAATTAATCGAAAGGTGCGGACCCAAGTTCCGGCAAACTCAAGTTCTTGCAGGTCCACAGTTTTCGTGGATCCAAGGTTTGTGGGTCGGACCTTCAGGACCGACAATAACGCGGTGACTAGATTGGGCCTTTCGGCCCTGAGCTGTCATGGGCTAAAGCCCTTTGATATTTGAGCCATTCTGTCGGCGCTGAAGCGCCGACCCACAAACTTACTGAAGCGCCAGCGGTGTCGGGCGACGTGAGAATTGGAAGCATGTCTACTAGGAACGCGAAGGCTCGACCGAATCGATGATCAAACAAACGCACAAACCGTCAGGAAAATTGTTTGAGGAGCCTGAGGCTCCGTCGGCGCACGCCGAAGGCGCGTACACGGCGAATATCGACGGGGCTGCACGAGGGAATCCCGGCCCTGCGGCTTACGGCGTTGTGGTACGGCGCCCGGATGGTAAGACGCACGAGTCTCTCGGAAAATATATTGGGCGGACTACCAACAATGTCGCGGAATATTTCGCGCTGATTGCGGCCCTCGATTATGCGGCCGCAAGTGGGATCCGCCGCCTGCGCGTCTACAGCGACTCGCAATTGATCGTGAATCAGATCAAGGGTATTTATAAAGTGAAGCATCCGGATCTTCGTCCGCTGCATGAGCGCGCGAAGAAACAAGCCGCTACCCTGGAAACCTTCACGATTCAGTATGTGCCGCGCGAGCAGAATCGCGACGCAGACGACCTGGCCAACGCCGCTCTCGACAACACCAGCGGCGTGAAGCCCGCCTACCATGCCGCATCGGCAAAAACCGTAAGTCCCGCGGCCAAGACTTTATCCCTGGAGGATTTGCACGTCGGCCAGAAATTCACTTCCGGCACTTACCGCATGGATGAAAGCCGGATCAAATCGTTCGCCGCGGAGTTTGATCCGCAACCGTTTCACCTTGACGATGCGGCTGCCCGGCACAGTATTTTCCGCGGACTTGCCGCGAGCGGCTGGCACACGGCAGCGGCGACGATGCGGCTGCTGGTGACGAGCGGGCTGCCGTTCGCCGGCGGCCTCGTCGGGCTTGGCGGGGAAATTTCCTGGGCGAGGCCTACTCGGCCCGGCGACACGATTCGTGTTGACAGTGAGATACTCGCGATCGTTCCGTCGCGCTCTAAGCCGAATCAGGCTGTTGTTACCGTGCGCTCCATTACGGTCAATCAGAACGGCGAGGAAGTGCAGAATATGACGACAAAAATTCTTGCGTTTAAGCGCAATCCAGAGTAATCCCGAACTCGCGAATTGAATTTGAATTTGGTAGCACAGGCTTCAGCCTGTGGGGTCTGGGCCTTGCCAGGATTAAAACCCACGGGCTGAAGCCTGTGCCCACCTAGGACGCTTGTTTCAGCACGTAGGAGCGGTACAGCGTGTCGCGCTGCGCGGGTTTGTACCCTGCGTCTTGAATGATGCGGCGGAGTTCGCCTTCATTCGTGCGGTTGCGGACACCGGCGGCAAAGACTACGTTTTCCTCGATCAGGATGCTGCCCACGTCGTCGGCGCCGAATTGCAAACCCACCTGGCAGACCTTGATTCCCGGCGTTAGCCAGCTCGACTGGATGTGATCGATGTTGTCGAGATATAGGCGGCTGATGGCCAGCGTCTTCAGATAATCGACCGCGGTAGCTTGTGGGATTTTTTTTCCGAGTGGGGTGTTGTCCGGCGCGAACATCCACGGGATGAACGCGGTGAAGCCGCCGGTATCTTCCTGAATCCGGCGCAGGCGCTCGAGATGATTCACGCGGTGGCGGTACTCCTCGCCGCAGCCGAACATCATTGTCGCCGTGGTGCGCATGCCGAGCGAGTGCGCGACGCGATGCATGTCTTCCCATTCGTCGGACGTGCATTTGAGGCGGGAGATGCGCGCGCGAATTTCATCATCGAGAATTTCCGCGCCGCCCCCGGGGATCGAGTCGAGCCCCGCGGCCATCAGGCGCGCGATGGTCTCACGCACGCTGAGAGCTGAGACTTCGGCGATGCATCCGATTTCCGGCGCGGAGAAACAGTGCAAATGAACTTGCGGAAAGCGCTGCTTGAGCGAGCGCAGGAGATTTTCGTAGTACTCGACGCGCAGGTCCGGGTGCAGCCCGCCCTGCAACAGGATACCTGTGCCGCCGAGCTGGATCATTTCCTCGATCTTTTCATAGATCGACTCGAACGAGAGAAGATAACCTTCCTTGGACCCGAGCGGGCGGTAGAACGCGCAGAACGAGCAGTACTCCGTGCAGAAATTGGTGTAGTTGATGTTGCGGTCGATCTGATAGGTCACGATGCGCGGATCGGTTTTTTTGCGGCGAACTTCCATCGCCGCCATGCCGATGCCGACGAGGTCATCGGAGCGAAACAGGTCGAGCGCCTCTTGCTGTGTCAGTCCCATGGATGGATTTCCTTCACAATTTAAGGTTCATGTGTAGCGCCCGCCTGAATGCGGGCGCGACATTACCTCGCGAAAACCTAGCACAGGCTTCAGCCTGTGGATTTTAGCCCGCAACAAAGTTCAAACCCCACAGGCTGAAGCCTGTGCTACTGGCTCGTCGCGCTGACAAACTCCAACTCGCGAGCGCGTGGAATCAAGCCGGCCCGCTCGCACTCCTCATAATACCGCCGGAGGCCCCGCAGATTTTCGTCATCGAGAGAAAAATTAATGTTCTCTGTCAGGTAGCGCTCGAGTTCGCGGGGAGGAAGTTCCAGCTTCAAGGCGGCGCCTTCCGCGATTTCGCCGATGCGCGCCAGGCCATACTCGCGTGAAGCCTGAAAATCCGCGATCATTTCCGGCGTGAGCACGCCGCGGCGCGCGACCCAGATCGCCAGCACGGAGGAAAGGCCGGTCATTTCACGCCACTGCTGTACGATGTCATACAAGAATAAAGTTTCCAAGCCCTTCACGGGCTGTTCGTCATCGCCGCCGCAGCAACAGCAGCCCTGCGCTCGGGGAACTTTTGCTTGCAGCGCATCCATTTTGAGGCGCAAACGCAAGGCAGGGTCGCCAATCACGAGCGCCGCGTCGGCGCGGGCCAGCATTTTATCCGGGTCGGGAGGCATGTCGATGAATTCGGGATCGATGTTCCAGTGTCGCCGGCAGAGAATACGTGCCATGCCCGCCGAACTTCGTGAATTTGTGTCCAGAGCAAAACTTTTCGCCATTTCGATCGGCACTTTCGAAACGACGAGGAGGCTGCGGACTTCCTGCTTAGACGCGATCGCGATGCCCGGCAGCGCCACGACGTCTTCCATGCGCTGGTACTCGATGGACGGAATGATGCCCACATCGGCTCGGCCGGCGCGCAAATCCTCCGCGCATTGCGAAGGTACGGCGAACATAAGTTCATACTTGCCCGCCAGGGGTCCGTCCGTAAAACTCCAGACCAGAGGTGCGGTGTTCAGAAATTCAACAATCGAGATGCGCAGTTTGCCCATATTCGCGGAAGCCACGAAACAATTGAATATAGCATAGCTCGCGGGACGCCTCCCGTTTGTGGTTGGTATCACGGGTCGCATTATTCGGGCTCCCCGAGGAGATCCGCCTACCTGTAAAGCTACCCTGAGGTCGATGCCGTGGGCATCGAATGCATCAGCGGAACAGCGATTACAGGAACCGAGGACGTCAACGACGTTTTCAACACCGGCCTTAAAGCCGCTCTTTCTTCCACTGGAACCGCAACTGCTGATCCAACCAACTCGGGGCGATTCCTCGTCCAGGGTTCGCCCGCAAACACACCGGCTCAAAGCAGAACTTGGTCCTCTATCAGAAACGTAACGCCCAATTTCTGGCCGTCGAAACTGATTCATCTCAATTCGGCGCGGGGATTCTTGAACAGCCGCAGTAGCTGCTGCCTCCAATAGACGACCATTTTTGATGCCGTTCGCTTGCCAGAATGTGTGAACTTTCGCCGATTGCGCCTCAGGCCACGTTCCGAGAACGCCGTATCTCAAAGATGGAGCGACGCAATGATTGCGTGTAGGCTTGGATTGTGAGCCGATCGGAGATAAGGATGCCTGTCTCAGGAGCCTGCAAAAGAATAGAAAATGCCTTGCAAACCTGCGCGGGGATCACAGCACAATCGCATCGCTTTTGGGGCACGGAATATCGCCTTGGCAGGCGGGAAATCGGGCACGTGCATACCGACCCTCTCGTCGATATTCCCTTTCCGAAAAAGATCAGGGACGTATTGGTAGCTACGGGCCGGGCCGAATCCCACCACATCCTTCCCGAAAGCGGCTGGGTGAGAATCCATCTGAATCAAGCGTCCGACGTGGAGCGAGCAAGCGAGCTTCTCCTCTATTCATTCGAAATTGCTATCAAAATTAGTTTGACTCGATGAGTCAGCTTCTCGGTTTTTTACCCCTCACACAGATTGGGCCGCCTTCCGAGAGTCCCCACCTTTCGGAATGGGGTAACGGCCTCGTCTCCAGTTACAGCGAACGCTCATTTCTCAGGACTTTGCCCACGCCTTTTAGGGCTTGAAACTGCGCATAGCTAGCGTGACCTGACAAAGTAAATTAATCGTTTTGTCTTCAATTGTTTGACAGTAGTACTTCTGTCCCTCACAAAATGAACCGCGAGTCCTATAGGAGAAAAAGATCCTAGTACGTACAGTTCTCATAACGGAACGACTATAGATCTGATGTAGCAAAACGACTCCTCGGGATCTGTGCGCTCTACAGGAGGCCGATGGTTCCTATCGACGGTAACAAACAATATCCGTTTTCAACGGCTGAAAACATGGAGGCACCTTCCTCGATCCGGCTGTCTGACATCATTTCGGCGCTTTCCTACGCCCTTGACCTGACCGAAGGCCAGCCCATGGGACATTCTGTTCGAGCTTGCATGATTGGGATGCGAATTGCCCGGCAAATTGGCGTGAGCGTGAACGACCAAGCTGACCTTTATTATGCGCTGCTGCTCAAAGATGCGGGATGCAGCAGCAACGCTTCTCGGCTCTTTCACATCTTGAACGCGGACGAAATCCGGGCAAAGGGCGACCTGAAAACGAAGGACTGGACGCGTGTGGGATGGGAAAGCCTGCAATATGCTCTCACTCATGTCGCCCCCGGCATGCCCTTCCTAAAGCGCATGCAAAGACTTTTCCAGGTTGCCTCGACCCAGCAACAGGATTCCTGCACGCTGGTCAAGATTCGCTGTGAACGAGGCGCCTATGTCGCCAAACAACTGGGATTCTCTGACTCCATTTCTGCGGGAATTTACAATCTGGACGAGCACTGGAATGGCCGTGGATATCCCGACGGACTCCGCAAAGACCAAATTCCCCTTTTCTCAAGAATCGCGAATCTCTCGCAGACACTGGACGTGTTCCTTCACGCTCATGGCCCCGAGGCCGCAGTAGAAGCCGTGCAAAAACGCAGTGGCCGCTGGTTTGACCCCGACCTGGTGCAGGCGGCCGTGTCCCTGGCAAATTCAGGCGAGCTGTGGAAAGGGTTGAATGACGCAGACCTGGTTCAGAAGGTTGCCGCGCTTGAGCCAGAAGACAGGCAAGTGGCGGCCAATGAGGATTCAGTAGACCGAATTTGCACTGGGTTTGCGGAAATTATCGACGCCAAATCTCCATTCACCTATCGCCACTCCAATGGCGTTGCGGACGCAGCCGTGGAGATCGGGCAGTACATTGGCATGAACGGCAGAACGTTGAAGCTGCTAAGACGAGCCGCACTGCTGCATGACATCGGGAAATTGAGCGTCCCCAACTCGATTTTGGAAAAACCTGCAAAGCTGACTTTGGACGAATGGAAATTCATCACGGCTCACCCTTACTACACGCTGGAGATTCTCAACAAAATTCCAGGATTCGAGCGGCTCAGCCAAGATGCCGCTGCCCATCACGAAAAACTGGATGGCTCCGGCTACTGGCGTGGCTGGGGATCGGGCCAGCTTTCCCGCTTTGCGCGGATTTTGGCGGTGGCGGACATTTTCGATGCGCTCCATGCCAAGCGCCCTTACCGGGAGGGCATTCCCCTCGAAAAAGTTTTCCGAATGTTGCGCAGCGAGGCGCCGCAGGCCCTCGATTTGCCGTGCGTCGAAGCGCTGATCGCTTCAAAAACGAATTGCGAACCACTCGCTTACTTTCAGCCGGAAATTGCAGTCGCAAAATAACTAGAAAAGGAGCAAGCCCAAAATGAACTCGCGCAGAAATCTTTCGCTGCTCGTCATCGTATTCGCATTGTTCGCAGTTTCAGCCTCCGCACAGGACTTCTACTGGAATTCGGCAAGTACCCGGTCGCTGGCCCTCGGCGGGGTTTATGTCCCGTCCAGCTCGGATGCTATCGGCGCGCTCACGACGAACCCGGCGGGATTAACGTATCTCAGCAGTCCGACACTCGATCTGAGCATGTCTGCAGTCTTTGCGCGCGGCTCCTTCAGTAATTCGGTAAACATCAATGCCCCGATGACCACTTCGCCGGGCGTCATCCCGTACGGCGCATTCGGCATGCCAGTAGCCAAGTCCCATTTCAGCATTGGCGTCGGCTTTGCTCCTGACCTGGTCTCGGTGTCGGACTGGCACTACGTGGATGCTCCCGGGTTCGCCGGAGTAACTTACGGAATGCAGGAAAATAAATCCGCGATTCTTGCTGGCCGCGCAATGGTTGGCGTGAGCTACGCTTTCAACCATAGACTATCCGTCGGCGTGACCGGAGGCGCTGATTACAACTCGAATACCCTCCACGCGCCCTACATTTTCCAGAGCCAGCCGACCCTGGCGGGCGCGAAGACGTTACTCGATCTTCATACATACGGCACGGGCTGGAACATGAGCGTCGGCGCGATGTTTGAACCCACCAAGCGCCTGGACCTGGGAGTGGCCTGGAAGTCGCACACTGTGATCGTCACGAACGGCCTGGCTTCGGGTGACGCCAGCGCCCTGTTCACGGCTCTGGGCGCAGGTACTCCTTCCACCTTTACCTACAACGCGTCGGTAAAGAATATCCTGCCGCAGTCGGTTAATGCCAACGTCACCTGGCTCCTTAACCCGCGCTGGCTCCTCGCGTTCCAGATGGATTGGGTGAACTGGAGCAATGCCTTCGTCAAGCTGCCAGTCACGCTGACAAACGGGACAAACAGCACAATTAATTCGGTTGCGGGTTCTGCGACACTCGTCGACGGCGTGCCCCTGAACTGGAAAGATCAATACTCTTTCCACGGCGGAGTGGAGCGTCTGCTGACGGAGAGCACCTCACTCCGGTTTGGCTACGCGCACGGAAACAGTCCGGTGCCGAATGGAACGCTCACGCCGTTGACGGCGGCCATCATGACGAATCAGCTTTCCACCGGGTTTGCCTATCACCGCGGCCGTTCGCGCATTGACGTTGCCTACGCGTTTGATCCCATTGCCCAGCAGCAAGTGCAAACCAGCAATCTGCTTTTCACGGAATACAATAACAGCACCGATCGAGTGGGGCTGCAGTCCCTGACGCTTGGCTATTCGTTGCAATTCTAGACGGCCCGGTCGCACTTTGGGATTGGCGCCGCAATCGTGTTCGGAAAAGAATTCGCAAAACCGGGGGAGCCTCGATGCTCCTCCGGTTTTTATTTCTTGGGCGGATCCTGTTCCTCAATTAGACGGAGCCACTCAAGCGCATTGCGAGGGACTGAAGATTGCAAGTTGCCTTCTCGGAATGTGCCCCGCCAACTGGATTGACGAAATTTCCGTATTCCTGGAATCGCTGCTTCATTTTGTCCAGGCCGCGCGGATCGGCTGGCCGATCAGCAACGCCGGGTCAGCGCCCTTTCGCGGGACAAACTTTTGCGGGCGGCCGCCCCATACTTCCGCGGTGTAGAGGTTACCGTCCTGGTCCACACCGAACTGGTGCGTTCCCCATAGCCCGCCGGGTTCGGGGGTCATCGTGCCCCAGGTATAGAGAAGCTTTCCGTTCAGGTCATATTTGTAGAATTTGAAGTTGCCGTGGCCATCGGACATCCATAGGTGCTGGTCCGCGGTCATGAAGATGTGATACGTCGCAGTCGGCCCATCGCCGAGGTACCACTGATCGAGGAATTTTCCGTTTTCATCGAAGATCTGGATCCGCCGGTTGCTGCGGTCATTGATGTAGAGGCGGCGCTGGTTGTCGATGGCGATGCCGTGCACGGTGTTGAAGTAGCCTGGGCGCTTCTCCTTGCCGTTGACTTCGCCTCGCTCGCCCCAGGCCATCAGGAACTTTCCGTTCTTGTCGAATTTCACGACGCGCGTTTCCTCGTAGCCGTCGGTGACGAAGAAAGTGCCGTCCGGCAGCCACGCGATGTCGGTCTGGCGGCCGAACGTTTCGCTCGGCGGGCCGGTCTTCTGGATGTATGACGGGCGCCCGGTATTGCCGGTCATTTTTGCGTTTCGCTCGGTTGTCGTGTTCAGCGTGCCGATGGTCTGGAGGAGTTTCTTGCCGTCGTTGCTGAAAATGCGGATGACTTCGTGGCCGTCGTCGATGGCCCACACGCGCTTTTCCGGATCATACGGATCGATCAGAATTTTGTGAACGCGGCCCTGCGATAAAACATTCGGGTTGTCCGGCTTGAATAGCGAATCCCACTGCGTCCATGCCTCTCTCACATTTCCCTGGCTGTCGTACACCGTAATGATGTGCTTCCATCGGTAGTCTTTTCCATCAACGCCCATGTAATCGTCGGAGGCTTCGCCCGGGCTTGCGTAGGGACCAACCGACGCGTTCCGGCCGTACATTCCGCGCCCGGGGACTTCCACATGCGCTTTCAATCCGAAAGCGGTGTCGAGTTCGACGTACGCTTTCTTGGCGTTGGTTAAATCGGGCAGCTCGCCGCGCATCGCCACGAAAATGCGATCCGGGTTCTGCGCGAACACGCCCTGTACCGCGCCCCACGTCCAGCCCTTGTCTTCCGGAAACAATGTGGACAAGGGTTTAGGCCAGTTCGGGTCGACACGGTAAGGCCCATCCACGAGTTCGTCACTGCGGTTTGCGGGATCAACCCACTGCCCCGCCGCGTTTTGCTGCGCTGCACTCACTTTTCCTGCGCCCGAGAAAATGATCAACGTAAGGACGCCGATCAGGCCGCAGATCATCGCTCCGACCACAATCGCTCGACCAACAATTTTCATCGGGATTCCTCCTCTGTTTTGCCGCGCGGGCACAATGCATTTTTACTTTTAAAATTACAGATTCAGATTAGATTCTTGAATTGAGTTCCACCCGGCCGATAACATACACCCAAGTGGACAAATCTCGTGTCAAGTTTTTGAGGCAATATCCTTTCGCTCGACTCCGGCTTCTTTTTCAGCGTCGCTCAAGAACGTCGCGTTCAGGATCAGATCGACATTGGAATGCCAGTTGAACGGCATGTCGGTTCCAAACACGACCTGCTTCGTTCCCACCTCCGCCGCCAAATGGCGCAGGCCTTCTTCGGAAATGACAATGGTGTCGACGAGAACCTGGCTTTTCAGATAATCGCTCGGCTGTTTCCTGTTCGCGCAATCGGCATTGGGC
>Ga0207040_1066_pt4 | contig 18459 bp, 15 predicted proteins | sample Alteio_BWMinCont_72_FD_153279 | JGI IMG/M metagenome (GOLD analysis project Ga0207040, IMG submission 153279) | Enriched cells from forest soil in Barre Woods Harvard Forest LTER site, Petersham, Massachusetts, United States -... | ecosystem: Environmental > Terrestrial > Soil > Temperate forest >... | reverse complement strand
GGAAGTTTCACGCTTCATCTTCGAGGGCGAACCGGAATGCGTATCGAGGACACGGCTTTCCTGTGCGATGAGGTAGAGAGCTCGATTCGCCATAACATCCCGGCCGCCGAGCTCTCAAACATTATCGACAACATCGGGCTGCCATACAGCGGGATTAATCTCTCGTACAGCAACTCGGCTCCCGTTGGTGCTTCCGACGCAGACATTCTCGTCACGCTTTCTCCCAAGCATCATCCGACAGCGGATTACGTTCAGCAGCTTCGAATGAGTTTGGCCAAGGAATTTCCTGGCGTGATGTTTGCGTTTTTGCCCTCCGACATCGTCACGCAAATCCTTAACTTTGGGCTCCCCGCGCCCATTGACATTCAGGTCGTAGGTAATGACCTCGAGAACAACCGCGTCTGGGCGGATCAACTGCTGCAAAAAGTCAGGTACGTGCCGGGTACCACGGACCTAAGAATTCAGCAACCCTTCGATAATCCCTTTATTCACCTCAACGTCGAACGGACCAAGGCGCAGGAGCTTGGTTTTAGCGCGCACGATATCGCGCAAAATCTGCTGGTGTCACTCAGCGGCAGCTTTCAGACTGCTCCGACGTACTGGCTCGATCCCAAGAGCAGGGTAAGTTATCCGATCGCGACCCAGACACCCCAATACCGAACTTCCACGATCCCCGACCTGGTCAACACACCCGTAACTGGCACGAATGCCACGGCCCCTCCCTCGGTGTTGGCGAGCCTGGTTTCGATGCAGAGAGGAAGCGGCATGGCCCTCGTTTCTCACTACAACGTTGCGCCCGTCATTGATATTTACGGATCTTTCAGCGGTCGCGATTTGGGAGGCGTCTCCGGTGACATCAACAAGCTCATCGATTCGATGCGCAGTCAACTACCGCGCGGCTCGCGGGTCGTGGTTCGAGGCCAGGTACAGACGATGAGGTCGTCGTACTTCGGCCTGCTGGTCGGACTCGTGTTCGCAATTTTTCTCGATTACCTGCTGATCGTGGTGAACTTTCAGTCGTGGCTTGATCCTTTCATCATGATTTCGGCATTGCCGGCCGCGCTCGCCGGAATTGCCTGGATGCTTTTCATCACGAACACAACGCTCAGCGTTCCGGCACTGATGGGCGCAATTATGTGCATGGGCGTGGCCACCGCAAACAGCATTCTGGTCGTGACCTTTGCCAGAGAGCAGATGGCTGAGGGTAAAGATCCCTTGACTGCCGCCTTGCAGGCAGGCTACACGCGCTTCCGCCCAGTCCTCATGACGGCATTGGCCATGATCATCGGCATGATCCCTATGGCTTTGGGACTCGGCGACGGCGGAGAGCAAAATGCTCCGCTCGGGCGAGCGGTGATTGGCGGCCTTCTGTTCGCAACGGTTTCCACACTCTTCTTCGTTCCTACGTTCTTCAGCGTACTGCACGGATGGCGGAAGAAATCCGCACCGGCGAAATAAGTCTTAATGGACAGGTGACTCACTATGAATAACTTCGAGATCAAACAAACAGATACCAGCGTTGAAATCGTACCATTGCACCCACAGCCGAACGAGAGCCGGCATTCAGGCCGGCCCTGGTTCATCGCCTTGACCGTCGCCGTCGTTGTCATTGCCGTCCTGGCTTTCGGAATTCTGTCACGCGTGAAGGCAGCGGCTAGTCTGCGCACCGCCACGACCGAGATGGCAGTGCCCTCTGTCTCAGTTGTGCAACCTACGGCGGCTGCGCCAGCGCAAGAGATCATCCTGCCTGGAAATGTACAGCCTCTCATCTCGTCGCCCGTTTATGCCCGAACCGATGGCTATTTAAAGAAGTGGTATTTCGACATCGGTGCGCACGTCAAAGCCGGGCAACTCCTGGCTACGATTCAGTCCCCGGAAATTGACGAGCAGTTGGCCCAGGCGCGCAGTACTCTTGCCACTGCCGAAGCCAATCTGAAGCTGGCTGACATTACGAAGACGCGCTATGGAGCGATGTTCGACAAGCATGCTGTTTCCCAACAGGACAGAGACAATGCCGACGGAACCTACAGCGCGAACAAGGCCATCGTTGATGCAGATAACGCCAACGTTCGGCACTACGAAGCGCTGGTTTCCTTTGAAAAGGTGTACGCACCTTTCGATGGAGTGATTACCGCCCGGAATACCGATATCGGCGACCTGATTAACTCAGGAAGCAACTCTGCGCCCAAGACTGATCTCTTTCACATCGCCCAGACCGGCACCTTGCGCGTGTACGTGAATGTTCCTGAGGAATATTCGCGAGGTGTTAAGCCCGGAGAGACTGGAGCTGACATCGTCCTAAGCGAATTCTCGGGACAGAAATTCCCCGGAAAGGTTGTTCGTACCTCCGAATCGATTAACGGCACCACCCGCACACTCCTGACAGAGATCGATCTTCCTAACCAGGGGAACGCCCTTCTCACTGGCTCGTATACAGAAGTTCACTTGCATATTCCTTCCGAGAATCCGACTTTTCTGATTCCGGTGAACACGCTCATCTTCCGATCGGAGCATCTGCAGGTAGGCGTGGTGAGAAACGGCAAGGTAGAGCTGTCAGATCTTACTCCGGGTCACGATTTCGGAAGTGAGATCGAAGTTGTGGCCGGGTTGAAAGCTGACGATCAGGTGGTCCTTAATCCACCCGATTCGCTGGTGTCTGGGCAGCAAGTAAACATTGTCAAAGCAACACTGCCGGGAGACGTGCAATGAAATCCTCTCTAACAATGAGTTTGAGTCGTAGGGCTGGCCGCGCTCGGTCAATCATTCCTCTCGCCGCGGCAATTCTTTCACTTATCGGCTGTGCAGTGGGTCCGAAGTACAAAACTCCTACGGTGCCGGCTCCGCCGGCGTACAAGGAGGTGGGCGACTGGAAGACAGCGCAGCCGAGCGATCAGAATCTGGGCGGAGATTGGTGGGAGATCTTTCAAGATCCTCAACTGAACACGTTGGAGCAACAGATCAACGTCTCCAACCAGAACCTGAAAGCAGCTGTGGCACAGTACCAGGAAGCGCGTGCAGCTCTCCGCTACGCTCGAGCTGATTACTATCCGACGATTAGCGCAGGTCCTTCAGCCACACGTGCGCGATACTCGGACAATCGTCCCGCGAGTAGCGGACGAGGCCAAACTTTTAACGATTTTGTATTTCCAGTCAGTTTCTCTTACCAGACCAATGCGTGGGGTCGCGTGAGCAAGAACGTGGAGTCCTATCGAGAGCAAGCGCAAGCGAGTTCCGCCGATCTGGCCGTCGTGAATCTGACCATGCACGCAAATCTGGCTGTCGCTTACTTCGCGGCGCGGACGCTCGATGCGGAAGAGAAACTGCTTCGGGACACTGTCACGCAGTATGAGCAGGCCCTGCAGTTAAACGAGGAACGATATAAGGGCGGATTAGCTTCTGAGGTCGAGGTTGAGCAAGCGCGAACCATACTCGAAACTACACGGGCACAGCTGGTCGATGTGGGAGTCGCTCGTGCGCAATACGAGCATGCGGCTGCAGTACTAGTGGGCAAGCCCCCGGCTGATTTCAGTCTGCCCCCTTTGCCCTTAACAACTCCACCGCCGCCAATTCCGGTTGGAGTTCCATCGGAGTTGCTGGAACGACGACCAGACATCGCAGCCGCCGAGCGTCAGGTAGCGTCGGCAAACGCACAGGTCGGTCTTGCCAAGAGTGCCTATTACCCGCTCGTCAACATACTCGGCTCTGGTGGATTCGAAAGTGGAAGCATCACGACTTTACTTCAGGGACCCAGCGCTCTCTGGTCGATCGGCGCATCCGTAATGACAACTGTCTTCGATGGGGGCAGAAGGCATGCGGCGAACGACGAGGCCAAGGCGGCCTACGATTCTACCGTGGCTTCTTATCGGCAGACAGTGCTGACTGCGTTTCAACAGGTGGAGGACAATCTCGCGGCCTTGCGAGTGCTGGAGCAAGAGGCGGGAGTGCAATCGACCGCAGTGCAATCCGCGCAACGGTCGCTCAATCTTTCGAACACCAGATATGAAGGTGGTGTGACCAGCTACCTCGAAGTGATTACCGCGCAGAACGCTGCACTTTCGGATGAGGTGACAGCAGTCCACATCCTTGGCCGGCGCATGGCCAGCGCGGTCTTACTCATCGAAGCGCTCGGTGGAGGATGGGATCGGTCAAGCCTGCCGGATCGCCCCGAGTGCTGTGGAAAGCTGGCGCGCAGTGGAAACTGATTTCGAAAGGAGTTGCACGTTTATGAAATATACCTTTGTTGTTCTGCTTCTGGCCGGATTTCGCTCAGGGCAGTCCATCGAAAAGAAGCTTCTGGCGAGCCCGGACAACGGACCGACAGTGACCACCGGGCGCTCCAGCTTGCTGCGAGAATTGAACAGCTCTCTTTAGCTTTAGCAGGTGGTCTCGAAAGTTTCGCCCGCCATCGTCCAAATTCTTGTTAGTGGTTATGGATCGGCGCAAGCACATGGCCATACTCAGACGGCGCGAATCGTTCGCCAGCATGCGATGGGCTCTGGCGTAATCGTCGACCCTGACGGATACATCATCACGAATGCTCACGTAGTGGAAGGGGCACAACGCGTTCGCGTTGTCGTGTCCCCTGCAGGCTCAAGCTCGCAAATGGAAGCATCGTCCCACCAACCCCCGCAAATACTCGACGCAAGCATTCTGGGCAGACATCAGACTGCCGACTTGGCGCTTCTCAAGATTGAGGCCACGCACATGCCTTTTATAAGCCTCCGCGACAATTTGCGCGTTCGCCAAGGAGAACTGGTGTTCGCAATTGGCAGCCCGGAGGGACTACGCGACTCAGTCACAATGGGTGTCGTCAGCTCAGTCGCACGACAGACAGATACCAATGATCAGATGTTCTACGTTCAAACCGATGCCCTCTCAATCCAGGGAACAGCGGCGGTCCGCTGGTCAATATAGACGGCAATCTTGTTGGCATCAATACGTTCATGCTCAGCGAAGGCGGTGGAAGTGAAGGACTGGGGTTCGCAATCCCGGCCTCGGTCGTTAGGTTCGACTACGAGAACCTGCGTCGATACGGACATGTGCAGCGAGTCGCCTTCGGTGCGAAAGCGCAAACCGTTACCCGACATTAGCCGAGGGGCTCGGGCTTTCCAGAAACTGGGGAGTCATTTTGTCCAACGTCGCTCCTCGTGGATTTGCACGCGTCGCCAGGCTCGAAGTAGGGGACATCCTGACTACGAATGATGGCCGTCCCCTCGATGATCTCCCATCGTACATGGCGGCGCTTTATCTTCACTCCGCCGACCAAGACCTGATCATCGATGTGCTTCGCGGTGAAAAGCAATTGTCGGTAGTGGTTCCGGTCCAGGTGCACCATGAGAAGATTGACGATTTGAACGATCTGCCGGAGCTACAAAGGACGTTCATTCCAAAGCCGAACATCTTCGCCAGCGATTGGGACGATGAGTTGAAGCCATTACTGCGCAAAGATAGCAATGATCCAGGAGTTGTCGTGATTGCCCAAGGCGCCGCGTCAAATGGAGTTGACAGGGGAGTACAGTCCGGGGGCATCATTCGAGCGGTCAATCGTTCTCCGCTGACATCCGTCTTTCAATTGCAAGCCACGATTCACCAGCTCAAGGCCGGCGATCCTGTCGTTCTCCAGATTGAACGCGGCGGGCAGCTTGAATTTCTCGCGTTTGAAATGGATTGAACCTAGCCCCGTTTGGATTGGACGCAGCAGGAGACAGATATGAACCGATTACTTGCTTCAATTGTCGTTCCTCGACGCACCGGTGCCTTCGTTCAGCGCCACGCTGCCGCGCGGAACTTGACCGCGAACTTATTTCGCCTGAAGTCTCTCTCGATAACCTTCTTCGAAAAGCTGGTGCCAGCCGAGGCCGATCCAATCAAAAATTTGCTGGTTCTCCTGGGCTTTTGGAGCCACAAAAGTCCGCATGCCCCGATGGCCGTCGGCGAAGCTGAATATTATGGTCTGCCTCTCAATAGAGTACGTGCCCCGCTGAATGCGCGGATGTAAATAGAAGGAATTCGGGACGATCATCTGGTCGGTGACACGGTGGTCAGTAAAGGTTCCGTCGGCAAAGAACTGCAAGTATTGGTCGGCCGCCGGCGCTCCCCACCGATAAGTTCCGGAAAATTTCTTCCCCGTGCATCGACACATGGGAATGAAAGTATCCCAGCCGGCATCCCATGCGGGATGGGCTGAGGCTTGGTTGATCTTGATGAGTACGGGTCGAGCGGGATCGCCGAACTGGTTCTGCCAGACAATTCTGACCTTATCCCCGTCCAACTGGTAGCGTCCCACCCAGTTCCGTGCGCGATTGTCCTCACTCCGATAGTGCTCGAAGTCAAAGCCGATCATACCTTCTTGAGGAATGCCGTAAACCATGAAACCGTCGGGATAGAAAATGTACTGCTTATTGGTGGGCTGGCCATCAGCACCGCCCGTGCAGACATAGACTCCTTGCAGCTTGCCGGGAGGTATACGCCCGGTGTTCTCTTCCGAAACTGCCACCGATCGGATGGGCATGGAGTCTGTTCCCGTTCCCGTGGTGCTATCGACTGCGGTTGAGCCTGCCGGAAATGCGTGAGGGGCCCTTCCGCTGGCATCGGGACTTGCCCACCGTCCGGTTACCTGGACCGAAACCGATGCTGGGTTCTGTATCGCCGAAATCAAACTGGCAGGGGGTTGGGAGACGGGAGGACTCATGCGCTTGGCGGTTGCGGTGGCGACCTCCGCTTCGTTGCCGAGCCATCGCATACGATAAGTGGCTCCATTGGCCTTCAACTCGATGGCATCCTGAGGCTGTCCGACAATCGTCCATTGGTGAACAGTAACTTCGGTTCGCGGAGCCTCAAACGAATGATTGCGATTCGATTGAGGCTGTACCACCTCATATCGCACTTTGTCCTGGCTCACATAAAGATAGCCATAGCACCAAGAAAATGAGTGCTGGTGCGCAACCGCAAAGCGCATCTCTTTGACGGTCTGGTGTTGATATACAGGATCGGACGCCGCCGTGGTTTGTATTTGCCGGGCTTTGAGGGATGGCGCGAAGGTGCTGGCAAGCCCCAGAGTCAGCAAAATGTTGAGGTGATGTAGACCACCCCGCGTTTTCAGTCTGATTGGCATGACTCACTTCCCGCAGGTGCTTCTCTCAGTTTGGCGTTCGCATGTCCCACTCGATCAGTGATTCGCAGCGTTGAGTGAAAAATCCCACACCGAATAGAAGATTGCGTCCGCATTTGCGTTCGTAATCCCGGCATACTCCTTTTGTGATTTCTTCGGGTGCAGAATTAGTCCGTATTCGCCGGACGCCAACTCCGTGGCTGCTTCCACGATGAGGTGACCTCGTCCCAACGAGTTGATCTTGATTGCAAATTTTTCTTCCGGCTTGATTTTGTCGAGTCGCGTGTCGTTTCCGTGCCTGTCGAACTTATCTTTGGAGGTCGAAACCAGCCTCCAGTTATCTTTTGTCTGGACCAGTCGCAGTAAGATCGGCTCGTAGCTGTCGGGATCGACACCAGGGATATCGCCGAATTCCACTTCAAACTTTGGGGACAAGGACCGAATGGTCAGGTCAGAGGTGCGCCCAGGCAAGGCCCAAGTGCGCCCCACGTTCGGCATGCCCGGTCCGCTACGGCCACCATGAGGCACGGGCACTCCCGTCATGTTGCCCGCCATTAAGATCGTCTTCCCAAAACCTTTGAGTACACTACCTGCCGCCGATCCGCCTTTGCCTTGTCCCGTGGCAATCTCGGTTTCTGAAGGATCCATGAGTTGCCGCTTGTCATTGACGAGTAGAGTGACCTTCGGTAGTTGCACCTCGCCGGTGAGCCTTTGTGCATTCGGCATTGGCATGCCTGTATTAAATGCAGTCAATCCCCGTTGGAGTCCGAAATTTCCGGACTGCTGAGCCGCAGCAGCCGTGACCCGTTGCGTTGCTGCCTCTCGTTTTTTCGACTCGGCTGCCAGCATGGCCTGGACAACTCTGTCGGAGACGTTAGCTTTCTTAAGCGCGAGCAGCCCAGAGGGCGAAACATCGAAGCGAACTTCGTTAGCGGAAATCGCTTCCACAACGACATCTTCTGTCAGTCCCTGGGATAGCATCTGTTCTACATCGTCGTTGGTCATTGCTGCTCTTCCAGATTGCGCATAAGCCGAAGCAACTGAGGAGAGAAGAATCAGCATGGTCACACAAAGATCTGTGAGTCTCGTCATTGTCGTCTCCTTTCGGCTTACTATTGCTGGATTTCGAAGGCCCAAGCTGAATTGAAGATCAGCCCGTCACCGGCGTTCTGTGCGATGCCACTTCCGGAGACTTTCTTATCTTTATTTATCGGGCGGAGCGCGATCGCATATTCGCCAGCCGGAAGCGTATTCAGAGGCTGGAGTTGGTAGTCACCTGAGGACACTTTTTTGGAATTGCTTCCAATGCGTTCTTCTACGAATGAAGAGTACATGCCCCAGTCGGCCGTTGTGGCTTGCATTTGATCTTGCTTGGCCTGGGTCGCGCCGACGAGCCGAAAGTTGTTTGCGGTCGGCTCAAGTTTCAGAAGAGCTGGCTCATAGTCGTCCGCGTTGACTCCAGGAACATCTGAAAAGTGGATTTCAAACGACGGCTGCCCTTGACGCAATACGACGTCAGCCTTTTGACCCGGCAGCGCCCAGACGGCCGTGATCGTCTGCTTCCGATGCGCAGCAAAAATATTCCCGACCATCATTGGTCCGGTGAGCATCGGATTGACCATCATCGCTGTGTTCGCCAGCTTTGCGCTGCCCTTCATCATCCCTGCCGAAGCGACTGTCTGGGTCGCGCCAGCCATAGCTTGCTGAAGACTTCCATCCGAGGCCAGAGCGCCCAGCGTTGAGGCTTTCGTTTTGGCTTCGGCAATTTGCGTATGACTCATGGGCAGAAGCTGTTTCGAAGATCCTTGCACGATCGAAACTAAAGGTTGTCCTTGTGAAGGTGCAGTCGAACCGAGAGAAATTCCGGGAGGTATAGGGGTTCCAGCGACAGCGTTGTCAACGACCTTTTGCTTGAGCACTAGCGCATCGCGAGGAACTTGTGCATTGGTCGTTTTGCTCTTGGTTGCAACGAGTACTGCATCCATAATTCTCGGCGTTACCCCGTTTTTCTTGAGTTGAAGCAGCGCGGTAGCAGAAATATCGAAGTTGGTGTCTTGGGAACCGATCGCGCTGATGACGGTGCTCTCCCCAAGTCCTCCCTTTACCATCGCAACCACATCATCGTTAGTGAGCGGTTTCGGTCCATTCTGGGCCTGAAGGCTGCTTGTCAGTAATGCACCGGCAGCCAGAATCAACGTGAATATTTGTCGCAACATATAGTTGTCCTCCTCAGGATTTCGATCCCTTTAGCCCCGGGGAAATTTATTCGTCGAATTTTCCCCAACATCTGCTTAAGCGCTAGAAATCTCCGATTTGGCTCACATCCGACGATTTTTTTTCACGTTCAATTTTTCAGGCGATTGAAACCTGATGATCCGAAATTCTGCTGGTTTTCGCATTGACCAATACGGAAGGAAACGGCTTGGCTGCCAATCGGGCCGCTGACCCAATCAGGAGAACGAAAATGAAAAATAATGTGAAGAATGCTTACAAAGCAGTTCGCGCGGTTCTCATGGGCGGCTTACTGCTTGCCCTTGGTGGTTGCAACATGTTGAACCATCTGCCCGGCATTCAACAGCCGGCACCGATGAGCGTTGGGGGGAACTGGCAAATTGATCTGATGGACTCGTCAGGAAATCTCGCAGCAGTAGCCACCGGTTTCTTGCAGCAGTCGGGAAGCAATTTGACGGGTGGGTTCGATGTAAGCGGTTGCGGATCCAGTGCCAACGCGACCGGAAATGTCGGCGGAAACAATGGTCCCAATGCGGTTAACCTGTCGTTGCCTGTAGACAACCAGACTCTGAGCATCGTTGGCTCGGGGATCGGGGCGATAACCCCCGGCACGGCGATCGAAGGCAACTATACGGTTGGGGCGATCAGTTGCCCGATCTCAGGTTTAACTTCGATCGCATCAGGCCAGCAGATAAACTCGATCACTGGCACTTTTCATGGATCGCTGCAATCAAGGAGTGGAAGCACTTTCACCGTTTCTGGAAGCGCGACCCAGGGGCAGTATGCCAGAGGCTCCTCTGCGCCGGTGACTGGAACAGCGACCGTGACTAGTTCAAGCTGTTTTAGCTCTCTGACCCTCACCGGAACCGTCAGCGGAACTTCCCTCAACTGGCAACTTGCTTCGTCCGACGGCTCTCAGACGATAGAGCTTACAGCTCCTCCCAACACGGCTGCCGGCCAAATCAGCAGCGGAACACCTGGCATCTTCACCATCACACAGGTCTCAGGCACCTACAACGTGACAGCAGGAGCATGCTCCGGAGATACGGGATCCTTCAGCCTTGGCCTTCCCTAAGGTGAGAAGGGTCTCCTTGAGGCCTCCGGACAAGATCTTCACGAGCGAGGAATTAACACCATGCGAAAATTCAAAATCATTGTATCTTGCACTCTCGCTGGGTTCATCATCCTGAGCGGATGGACTGCCTATCGCCGGGCGAAGCGATACGTGACGCAGCTAGAACCGTTCGCAAACTCCGGAGAGCCGTTGGCAAAAGGAGAAAGAAACCATTCGAAGCCCCGTCCTTCCCCGAATCGGCCAAGCTTTCCGAGATTTCCCATGGCGGCAGCGTTCGAGAGTGGGCGCCTGCCCGATCCATTACCAGTTCCGACAGGCGATCTCGACAAGGCCGCGGAGGATCTCGCCAACAAAATTGCGGCGAAAGACGAACAGTCCACCGCTGCACTGCTGACGGCGCTTCAAATGGCAGGATTCAGCGTGCGCGATCCGCAAGGCGAGCTCTATCTCAAGCCCGCAGGTGCAAGTCAGGGGATTGCGTTTGACGCGTTTTCTGTAGCTGCGATGTCGAAGCTTTATGGTGAAGGCATTCGACTAAACTTCAGCCGATTCGGAACAACTCTGGCAACCACGCTGCCTGGATTTAAGGACGTTTCTCTTGCCAATTTGCTGCTTGATGGTATTCGGACCGATGCTCAAAGCGAGAAGACGCAATTGCGATTCTGGGCACGCCTGATCGCTGCATTAGGCAAGAGAGCGGAAAAACCGTACGATTTGACGACGGAGAATATTGATCCCAACGTTGTCGCGCTAGATATGGTGCAGTTCTCTTTGATCATCCAGCGACTTGCTGGCGACGGAGTGGCCTTTAGCAAGCAACCACAGGCCCACGCTGCACTTTTTCAAGAAGAGCCAATCGCTCACCCGGTTCTAGTGGAAACCAACTTTCATCAGAGTCGTCAGCCGCGCCTGTTACGCATTGCCGAAGAGTCCAAGAGCTCTCAAGAGGTTCCTTGCAGCGCAGATGAAATGACGGCTACTGTGACGGATTTAGGTGCTCTTCTTGAGAGCATAGGATTTGGGAAGCTGGCAGACATTTTGAAAGAAAATGGCAGGGAAGGTGTCGAGAAATTTGCCGAGGCCGCTGCGAAAATCAATGGTCTGCTAATGATTCTGAAGTTGGTTTGGATACAGAGCGCCCTAACAGTCGATGTCGGGATGGACGAAGCGGAATTGGTTCGCACGAAAAACACGACTCCGGGCGATCTTCGCCATTTGACTGCCCAAGTGAAGATTGACATGGGAAAATGGCAGGAGCTGAACTGTTTCCGCCTCATAACCGGCGCCGTTGGCGTTGACATAGGCAACATCCCGAAAAACGCTGAAGGCGCGGGAGTCGATTGGATCTTGGTTGAGGGTGGCGATACTCGCGGAGCGCTTGGAACGTGGGAGAATTTCTGGTCGATTGCGAAGTTGGAACAAGTAGACACTGATGCCATCGTAGGGCTCAAGCCGCCCAAGGAGTATGAAGATAAGAACAGTTTTTATATACACCAGACAGCAGGTAAAGATGGCATTTCGAATATGGACGTGGAAGGCACGCCGCAAAAGAAGGATATGACTAGTTCAAAACTCAGCCCCGTAACGAAAGAAATGGCCATTCAGATCGGGGTCAGGTGGAAGAATGCCAATACTCCGGAAAAGCTCTTTGGAGACTTCGTCGATTTGCTGGGCAGCGCTAGTGCTGTGCTGTCGGACGACCCTAGTGCGCCCATCAACGTGGCCATCGAAACAATTTATCGATGCCACTGCTTCACTTCGCCCATCTTTCGGTTCCAGGTTATAGACTGGGAGGAATGCAGCGGCGGCTGGACCGGTAACATAAGCTACACCAGCTCAATGCAATCCGTCCACAATTCTTCGGCGAGGGATTATTACAATACCGAGGCAAGTGAACTAAACCAACACCTGGACGTTCGAGTGCATGGAAATGCCAGCGATCAAGAAGATCCAGACCTTATGCGAGCCACCTTTTCAGGCAGCGCTCACTCGAACCGCTTCGGCCAGACGCACTGGGTGAACGGCTGCACCGCGACGACCGAAGTCAAGATGTCCGCTTCGGGCGGTGGGGACACTAGCGTCGTCATCGGCTCTCCAGAAGGAAGTGGCACTTACAGCATTAGAGTGCGGGACGTGAGCATCAAGAGCGAGTCTAGCTCGCACGGCACAGTCCATTGTCAGAACATCACTCCTCCTCCCGACGAGCAAGGTACGGGAACCTGGGGCCTAAGCATTCCACAGCTCACAGCAGACGTGGACCCAAAGGAGCCTGGTGTTCTCCGTGGTTCGAAAACATTCCCCAACATTCTGCCTGGAGGGGAAACTGTCGTTTCGTGGAATTTGCAGCAGTGCCGATGAGGTCATTTGTGGGATAGCGCCGCGTCACAGCGGGCTAACTTCTTCGCAACCTGCGCCGGGTCGCCGGCGTCAAGGCTGTTGGCGGGAGTGCTGCGATTAGGATGTTCGATCTGATGCCATGTGGCGAGACTCTTGCTATACCAGGAGCGAGCCTCCTCCCAGTTATGGTGAAGCCTTGCAGTGCCCGTACCGGCTTTTGGAAGCCTTTGCAGAACGAGGTCGCCGAGTCCGGAGTATGCGTCCGCGGCGGCGTAGAGGGCATTGAGGTTGGGAGGTTTCCGGGCGATGAGAGGTTCGGCAAGCGCCAACGCTTGATTGAATTCGTCGGCAGCGACAGTGGCGTTGCCTCTTAGCAGTTCCACCTCCGCCATCTTCACGGTACATTGTGCGGCACTCGCAATCTCAAACCAGGATGCACCGCCAGCATCACGAAGAGACAGGTAAATGGAACGGGCTTCGTCGAATTGTTTCAGCGCGGCTTCTGGCTTGTGTTGACCGATCAGGATCGTTCCTCCCGCCGCTACAATAGTTCCAAGGTAGTGACGGTTGAATTTATCTTCTGAATCCAGTGCCACAAGACCCCGAATGACCGCCAGAGACTTCTGCCAGTCTTCGATAGCCAGCTGAATACTTCCTGTCTTAGAAAGTACCAGGGCCATATTGCATATTCAATCGCCAAGGATCGACGAGTGCTGGCATTTTCCGGATCTGCGCGATTGATGCCCTGCAGAATTTCCAGGCACTTTTTCTGACTGGCGATCCACTGCCTGGTTTTGAGAGAAATGATCGACAATTTGGAGGGAGGTCAATTTAAAATCACAGGCCCGCGTTCATCCGAAGATGATGGCCTGTATGTAGGAACCTATTCTATCGCTTGGCGAACAAAAGATCGCATCTTGCCAAGTCTAATTTTAGCGGAGACCCTTCCACCTCGGAAATGACCGAAACTGCCTCCGGAGCGGGTAATGCAAATTTTGACATCGACGCCCGGATGGATCATAACGCGTTTATCATAGCCGCTGGGACGGGCGAGTCAGTGGAAGTAAAAACGAAAATCTTTCAGCACAATCCCTCTGATAAAGATTACACAACTACTCTTACGGGCCCTAGACAGCCCGAAGGCACAGGTGTGTCGGGAACCATGGATCCCAAGAACCCCAACGAGCTCAAAGGAAACAAGACTGACAAGAGTCCCGACGGCACAGTGACCACAGTAGAATGGAACTTGGTCAGGTGTTCAAAATGACGGTCCCTGAACCACTAGTCAGCAGGTTCGAGGCGCTAATCCAAACCGACTTTACGCTGTTGCGGGTACGTACGCGGAAGTTTCGCCGTGTCAATTCCTGGGCTTCTTCGCTCAAGCTTCATGTCCACCGGTCTTGTTTAACTCGCGATACAGCCACACCCTCGCTGCAGCCCAATCCCGCTTTACAGTAGCGGTAGAGACTCCGATGACTACAGCCGTTTCTTCAATCGAGAGGCCTCCGAAGAAGCGCAATTCCACGATGCGAGCTTGCTGAGTGTCGAGTTTTGCGAGCTGAGTCAACGCATCGTCTAGGGCGATCAAATCTGTGCCCCTGCTTTTAGCCGCCGCGACGATACCCTCCAGCGCAAGCTTTATGCCACCGTCGCGCTTTGCAGCTCGCCGTCCGCGGGCATACTCAACCAAAATCTGCCGCATGAGCTGAGAGCAAATCGCAAGGAAGTGGGAGCGATTTTCAAACTTAAGAGCACCCTGTTTCTCCAGTCGCAGATACGCCTCATGTACGAGGGCAGTGCTCTGCAGGGTGTGATCAGAGCGTTCTTTACGAAGGTGCTGGTGGGCCAGATGCCGGAGCTGTGGATAAACGATAAGCACTAGATCGTTGAGAGCCTGCTCATCCCCTTCCTGCCATTTAGATAGCAGTTGGGTAATATCACTGGAAGACAAGTCCTGCAAGGCTGCGTACCTGCGAGAAAAAACTTGCAGGAAGATTATGCGGCGTGGGGTTCGATGTCAAGGCTAATGCCGCTGAGTTGGTTTGACACGAGGTGAGTTCCCGAAGGCATATGGCCAAATCACAATGGACTGGCACATTCCTCAATGTTTCGCGATAATGCCGTCAAGGTACGGAGGTGCAGGAGCTGGCCTAGCCAAGAATGGCTCAATTACGCCCTCAGAGCCGCGGCTAATGCCTATTCTCTTGTCCGACGTATGGTCGGCAAACTGGAGGATTTGTGTCCAATCCCCCGGAGGAGCCGCGCAGGGCGGAACGTCGCATTGGCCTGGAGAGCACGTCCATGACCCCGGAGCGTTGGGCCCAAGCGAACGACGTGCTGCAGCGGGCGATGGAACTTACGCCCGAAAGGCGGACGGCCTTTCTGGATGATGCTTGTGCGGCCGATCCGTCGCTTCGCCATGAAGTTGAGTCGCTTTTAGCCGCGCACGAGGAAGTTCGTTCCAGCTTTCTTCAATCTCCAATCGCCACAGATCTCCCAAAAGGAACTCGCCTCGGCGAGTACGAAGTCCAGTCACTGCTCGGCGCCGGCGGCATGGGAGAAGTGTACCGGGCGCGCGATTTGCGTTTACGACGCGAGGTGGCGATCAAAGTCCTGCCCGCGCTGGCATCGTCCGATCCCGAGCGCTTGCGCCGCTTCGAGCAGGAGGCGATGGCAGCTGCCGCGTTGAGTCATCCCAACATTCTGGCTGTGTTTCAGATGGGCACACATAAGGGCGCACCGTATCTGGTTTCGGAGTTGCTGGAAGGCGAGACCCTTCGGGAGGTGATCAAGCGCGGTCGAATTGCGTTGCACAAGACCATCGACTACGGAGTGCAGATCGCCCGCGGGCTCGCAGCCGCGCACGAGAAAGGGATCGTGCATCGCGATCTGAAGCCGGAGAATCTGTTCATCACCAAATATGGAAGAGCGAAGATTCTGGACTTCGGTCTGGCGAAACTGCAACAACCACACTCCGCCTCCGCGCACAGTGCGCTGACCCTAGGTAGCGAAACCGAGCCCGGCGTGGTGATGGGCACTGCGGGTTATATGTCGCCGGAGCAGGTTCGAGCACAGACGGCCGATCACCGTGCCGACATTTTTGCCTTCGGCGCGATCCTCTACGAGATGCTGAGCGGGCAGCGGGCATTTCAGAAGCCCACGTCGGCTGAGACCATGGCGGCCATCTTGAACGAAGAGCCGCCCCCGATTTCGCAGATGAATCTTCAAATTCCACCAGGTTTGTGGCGTGTGGTGTGCCGCTGCTTGGAAAAGAATCCCGAACAGCGGTTTCAGTCAGCTTCGGATTTGGCGTTTGCTCTGGATGCATTGTCAGACTCTGGAGAATTAAGCGCAAGCAATGTCGCAGGGTCTGGGTCGCAGTCGCGAAAGAAATTCCAGCTCATAATAGTTGCGGCCGGGGTCGTAGCCGCCGCGTTGGTCGTGGCCACGTACTTCTATCTGCATCGTTCACCCAAGCTAACCGAGAAAGACACCGTCGTTCTATCCGATTTTGCAAACTCCACCGCCGACCCGATCTTCGACGATACCTTGAAGCAAGCGCTGACAACGGCCCTCAGACAATCCCCATTTCTGAATGTGCTATCAGACAACCGAGTGGCTGCGACGCTGCGACTGATGACACGCCCACCCAACACCCCTCTCACGCCAGACATCACTCCCGAGATTTGCCAACGCGCCGGCGGCAAGGCTTGGATTGGAGGTTCCATCTCAAGTATCGGCAATAAATACATCATTGGATTGAAAGCCGTGAACTGCCGAAGCGGAGATGTTCTGGCTCAGGAACAGGTCACGGCAGCCGGTAAAGAACAGGTTCTCGACGCCCTTGGCCAAGCGGCAAGCAAGCTTCGCCAAGAGCTTGGTGAGTCCCTGGCGAGCGTTCAGAAGTTCGATGTTCCGCTTCGGCAAGCAACAACGTCGTCACTCGAAGCCCTGAAAGCTTTAAGCGTCGGAGACAAGCTGTACCGTGAGAAAGGGATGGCAGGCGCCCTTCCTTCCTACGAGCATGCAATCGAACTGGATCCACAATTCGCCAGTGCCTATGTAGCCACGGGCACGATGTACGTGAATCTTCGCGAATACAGACGGGCCAGAGAGTTGTTTGCCAAGGCCTACTCCCTGCGCGAACACACCAGTGAACTAGAAAAATTCACCATCGAATCGCGGTACTACGTGTTCGTGACCGGGGAACTGGAGAACGCCGCTCGTGTTTTTCGGGAATGGCTGGGCAGCTACCCGGATGATAGAGTCGCATTCGGCAATCTGGGCCACGTTTATAGCAACCTTGGGCAACACCAGCAGGCTCTTGATTTCTTTCACGAAGACCTCCAACGCGATCCTAACAATGTCATTCCACACATGGCCTATGCCATGGAGCTAATCGCATTAGACCGGTTCACGGAGGCGCGCGCGAGTTTACAGGATGCCTTGGATAAGAAACTCGACAGCACCGCCTTACATTTACAACTCTACCAGCTGAACTTTCTGGCTGCCGACGGCGAAGGGATGGCCGAGCAGGTCGCTTGGTCCAACAGAAGTGCGGAGGCAAGGCAGCGAATGCTACCGCTGGAAGCGGCTGCCGAAGCTTATGCCGGACATTTCCACAAATCGGTCGACCTGAGTCGTCAAGCTATCGACCTCTTAGACCAGAACGGGAGGAAAGAGACTCCTTCCGCTGAGGCCATGTACATGGCTCTGCGGCATTCGGAGTTCGGAGATCTTCAAGGAGCGCGCAAAACAGCCTTGTCGATTCCGCAATCAGAACTGGGGGTTGACGGGCAAGCCCTCGGAGCTCTTGCCCTCGCCACGGCTGGCGATCTTTCGCATGCCCAGTCAATCCTGAATGATCTGGTGAAACAGTATCCGAAAGGAACACTAGTCCAATTCGTGGTCGCACCCACAGTTCAAGCCCGTATTGAACTTTCAATGAACAATCCTGAAAAAAGTATTCAGCTGCTTCACCCGGCCGAGCTATACGAATTGACGAACGATGCACTCGGAAGTTTTGCACTAGGAAGTTGTATCTACCCAGCTTACGTACGTGGCCAGGCTTACCTCGCTTTCAAGAACGGCGCTGCTGCCGAAGCTGAGTTTAGAAAAATCCTCGACCACCGCGGCCTTGTCAGTACCTGCGTGACCGGCGCTCTTGCTCGCCTCGGTCTTGCGCAAGCTCTTGTATTACAAGGGGAGACACCAAAAGCGAAGGCCGCCTACGAAGACTTCCTCACGCTCTGGAAGGACGCCGATCCTGATATCCCTATCCTAAAGCAGGCGAAGGCGGAATATTCAAAGCTACAAGTAATAAGATGACAATGCCCCCCGAGCGATGGGCGCAAGTGAATGACGTGCTACAGCGGGCGATGGAACTTACGCCCGAAAGGCGGGCGGCCTTTCTGGATGATGCTTGTGTGGCCGATCCGTCGCTTCGCCATGAAGTTGAGGTTCTTTTAGCCGCGCACGAGGAAGTTCGTTCCAGCTTTCTTCAATCTCCAATCGCCACAAATCTCCCAAAAGGAACTCGTTTCGGCGAGTATGAAGTCCAGTCACTGCTCGGCGCCGGCGGCATGGGAGAAGTGTACCGGGCGCGCGATTTGCGTTTACGACGCGAGGTGGCGATCAAAGTCCTGCCCGCGCTGGCATCGTCCGATCCCGAGCGCTTGCGCCGCTTCGAGCAGGAGGCGATGGC
>Ga0207040_1140_pt1 | contig 18556 bp, 17 predicted proteins | sample Alteio_BWMinCont_72_FD_153279 | JGI IMG/M metagenome (GOLD analysis project Ga0207040, IMG submission 153279) | Enriched cells from forest soil in Barre Woods Harvard Forest LTER site, Petersham, Massachusetts, United States -... | ecosystem: Environmental > Terrestrial > Soil > Temperate forest >... | reverse complement strand
CCCGATGCCGCATTTATCTTTATGAGTACCAGCAAGGTGTACGGGGACTCTCCTAATGAGAGGCCGCTGCACGAGACCGAAACCCGCTATGACTACTACGATCCGGTCGATCATGAAGGAATTGATGAAACCTGCCGCATTGATCGCACAATGCACTCGCTGTTCGGTGCTTCCAAAGTTGCCGCGGACATTTACGCGCAGGAATATGGCCGGTATTTCGGAATGGGGGTGGGGATATTCCGCGGCGGCTGCCTCACGGGCCCATCACATTCGGGCGTCGAACTCCACGGGTTTCTTTCGTATCTGCTCAAGGTGGCGTTATCCGGGAAACCGTACACAGTCTTTGGTTATAAGGGAAAGCAGGTCCGCGACAACATCCACAGCTTCGATGTGGTGCGCGCGTTCGAGGAGTTTGCGCGCAATCCGCGTCCCGGCGAGGTCTACAATCTCGGTGGCGGCCGCGCCAACAGCGTCTCGATGCTGGAAGCCATTTCGAGAATCGAAGCGCTGACCGGCCGCAAAATCAACTGGACGTACTCGGAACAGGCTCGCAAAGGCGATCATATTTGCTATATCTCAAACCTGGCGAAATTGAGAAGCCATTATCCTAGCTGGAGCCTGACTCGCAGTCTCGATTCGATCCTGGAAGAGATGGTGACTGTCGAGCGGGAGCACAGCCAGAAAGTATAGGCGGTCTGACCGAAATCGAAAATTCAGAGTTCAGCCTCAACGGTGCCAGCCGCAGCATCTACGGAGTCAGTATATTAATGGCAGACGTAGTCTGCCAGGAATACGCGGACGCATTCGATATTCCCGTGATCGTCAACCGTCTCGGCGTGATCTCGGGCGCGGGACAGTTCGGAAAGATCGATCAAAGATGGGTCGTGTGGTGGGCCGTGGCCTGCTGGTTCGGACTGCCGTTGAAATATATCGGGTGGGGCGGCAAACAGGTGCGGGACATTTTGTTCGTGGACGATGTATGCCGGCTGGTGGACCTGGAGATCGGCCAGATCGACCGCTTGCGCAGCGCTGTGTTTAACGCCGTCGGCGGTGTTGCGAACTCACTTTCGCTTGTCGAAGCAACGCAGTTCCTTGCGAAGAGATTGGGCCTTTCGATGCCGATCAGTCACGAAGATAGTCCTCGCAAGGCGGACACCGTCATCTATTATATTACGGACAACCGGAAGGTGGAACGCGCCCTCGATTGGAAACCAAAAGTAAGTCTTGCCGAAGCGTTGGAGTCCACCCTCGAATGGATCGGGAAGAACGAGGCGAAATTGAACTCGCGGTATCGCCTAGCGAACTAGAGTGGCACGCTGACTGGGTTTGGGTCTCGGCAGCGGCGCCGTGCCTCGAGAAAAATGGGCAGTTTGAAAGGTTGCGACAGACCTTGGGGGTCCACAATGAGGAATGCTGAAGGATATATGCACTTTTCCCAGAACCAAAAAGGAGCGAACTGGTGCTGACGATTTTTGCGTCGGCGAAACCGTTCCACGGGCACACTGGGGTCATCCAGCGTAACGCTGTAGTCAGTTGGACGCGCCTTCGCCCACAACCAGAGATCATCCTATTTGGAGACGAGCCCGGCACAGCTGATCTCTGCCGCGAGTTTGGTGTAAAGCATGTTCCTGGACTAGCGTGCACGGAATTTGGCGCGCCTTTGCTTGCGAATCTGTTTGAGAAAGCCCAGAGCATCGCAGCTCATGAAATCCTTTGCTATGTCAATTCTGACATTATGTTGATGGGGGATTTTTTAGAAGCGCTCAGCAAAGTTTCGGAGGCTCACAGGAGATTCCTTATGGTGGGGCGCCGCTGGGACGCTTCAATACGTGAGCCCTGGGATTTTGACACGCGTGGCGGTGAGGATGGCCTGCGGGATTTCGTCAGCCGTCATGGTAAACAAGCCCCGGCTCCGGGCAATAGTGATTTCTTTGCTTTTCCGAAAGGCATATGGTCTTCGATTCCACCGCTTGCTGTTGGCCGGGCTGCCTGGGATCCTTGGCTGATTTACGAGGCGCGCCGCCTGGGCGCTGCGGTAGTAGATGCCAGCACAGCCGTGATGGCCATCCACCAGTCTCACGACCAGTCTGCCTATCCACACGGACTACGGCAGTGGCGGCGTGAGTTGAACCGCAACTGGGATATCGTCGGGAAAGAAGCGGGCCGTTTTTGTCTTTGGGATTGCACCCATTTGTTGACTCCTACCGGTTTGGGTCATTCCTGCGGAGTACGCTACCTTATTCGTCGTGTCGACACGCTACATTTGTTCTATCCGCGCTTGGGGGCACTATTGAAAATGCACCGGCTGGCGGCAAGACTACGATCGTGGCGAGAAAAGAAAGATCTCGCGCGTGATCCCTTACTCCGTTTAGTCAAGCTCGTACAAGCAAAGCTGCCTGCGGACGGAGTTACCGCTATTCTCGGACTTTCAAGTGATCGGGAACCGAGACAGAATGGAGAATCTTTGGGGCTGCTTCTAGCTAATTCCTTAATGTGGAAAGGCCTGCCAACGGTTGTCTATGACCCGGAGGGTTCCGCCATGGAGAACGCCAGGTGCTCTCTGGGAGGGCCGATCAAGTTTGCCAGCTCAGCGGAAGAGTGTGTGAATGATGCCGACGTGATCGTTTTTGCGGCGCCCCATCAGGAGTTTTGCAGCATACCAGTCGAGAGACTCGTGCAAGAGGGAACTATGCGTCCCGTTATTGACTGCTGCCAACTTTGGAAGGGTCACGCTTTGCGGGAGCACCTAGGCTACGCTGCGTGGTCGGAAAAATGAACGAGACGGTAACATTCCAGGGTCCGAAAGCTGGACGCTCTACTTCCCGGTTAAGCCAATCCGATACGCTGACAGACGATCTTCTTCCGCGAATGCTTCGAGGCACGTTTTGGATGCTCAACAGCAATGTGTTCGGTAGAGCGCTGAACCTGGCGCGTGGGGTTATCCTCGCCCGGCTTCTTGTGCCGGATGATTTCGGACTGTTCGGCTTGGCGACTGTGGTGATCGGTTTCACGGCGATGTTCAGCGATGTGGGCGCGGGGGCGTTTCTTGTCTATTCCCAAGATCAGATTGAAACCCACGTCGACACGGCCTTCTGGGCGAATTTGGGAATTGCAACTCTCCTTGGATTAGGCATCCTGGGCGCCGCGCCGTCATTGGCGCGATTCTATCACCGACAGGACCTAGTTCCGGTCCTAGCCGTCTTGGCTCTTTCCCTGTGGATGCAGATGGCCGCGACGGTGCACCGAAACCTTGTGAGGCGTGAGTTGCGCTTCCGATCGCTCGCATTGATCGATGGGCTCGTCAGTCTCACAGCATTCATGACCGCGGTCGCACTGGCATGGCGTGGCTATGGAGTCTGGTCATTCGTGCTGTCCACGCTTTTGGGCAGTACGATCTGCGCTTTTCTTCTGTTCTGCATTTACGGGTGGGTGCCCCGCTTGCGGTTTTCCCAAAATTCTTTCCGGGCGCTGGCGCCGTTTTCGGGATGGTATGTTGGCCAGGCTCTTGTCTGGTACTTAGTTCTGAACGTGGACAACCTAATGGTGGGGAAATTTCTGGGGATGGAAGCTTTGGGTGTCTATGGGTTGGCCTACAACTACGCACTCCTTCCCATTACGTTTATAGGGAACTCTTTCGGGAATGTTATTCTTGCCGAGCTACCCCGGCTCTACTCTGCTCCGCAACGCTTTTGGTCTGCATATTTCACATCTAGCAAACTCATGGCAGCGCTGGTATGTCCGATAGCTGCTGCGCTGGTGATCGGCGCGCCGGATGTCTTCTCTCTATTGTTTGGACCCAAGTGGACTTCAGCCATCCTGCCATTCCAGATTCTCGCTGTTTACGGCGCAATTCGCGGCCTATGGATGGATCCATTTGGTTCTTTGGGCAAGTTCAAGCAAGGTTTTTGGACAGGTTTCGCCGCACTGTCACTCAGCGGCCTCGCGATCTATGTGGCGCTTCCATATGGGAAGGTGGGCGTAGCTCTGGCCGTTCTCGTTTCGGTTGGCGCAACGCACATGGTGGCCCTTTACGTTGTTTCCGGATCGCTGGAGATATGGCTGCGCGGGTTTCGAAACTCGGCGCCCTATTTCTTCACCGCCGTTGTTGCGGCTTTCATCGCCACTGGGGCCCGCTACGGATTCGCTTTGACAGTAAGTCATCGGAAGGAATTGCTGGCGCTAGTGTCTCTCACGACGCTCTTCGGGATCTATGGTGCAGTGTTCTCCAGGCAGTTGCAACAACATCTGGAAATTATAACGGGCAGAAAGTTCGTAAAGGAAAGGTTCCGCAACTAAGCAACCTCAGCGCCTTATGAGAAGAATTCGCGACATGACGGGTAGAATTGTGCTGCGGGCTTCGCCCCTTATTCTACACTTGCAGAAGGTGCCGATACTCCGCCGCGCTCTGCACTTCGTTGGGAGGCTAGTGCTTCCGGCTAACCACCGAGTTTGGGTTGATGTGCAATCTGGGGCCGCGGCGGGCTTCCGGATGAAGCTGAACCCCCGCACTCAGGCTGGCTTTTACGCGTCCGCCCCGGATCTGGCCCTCCGCGACTTTCTTGTCGCACACCTGCGGCAGGGAATGACGTTCTGGGACTTAGGTGCGAATCAAGGCATCTTTTCGCTCGTCGCCGCCAAGTTGGTGGGTCCCGGCGGACAGGTTTTGGCGTTCGAACCTGACCCAGAACTGGTAAACCGTCTGGCCGAACACGCGACTGCCAACGGCTGTTCCAACATAAAGATTATGCCGGTCGCAGTAGGAGCGAATGATCGCTCAGTAACTTTTGATCGCGGCGGGGAATCTGGAGACTTCGGACAGGGGAAAATAGTCCCGTACGAGGGATCCGATCTGCGAGCCGGACTCCTCTCGGTACGATGTGTCACGCTGGACGCCTTGCTTCGCCACGAGACGCCGCCCGATTTTATCAAGTGTGATGTGGAAGGCGCTGAGGTGGAGGTTTTTCAAGCCGGCCGAGAACTACTGAACCGTCATTGCCCCTACATCGAGTGCGAAGTGCACTCCAGCCTTATTGGGGAGACGCTGTCTCAGTCTCTCCAGCAATCGGGTTACTCTCTCAAGTGGTACGCAGCGAACCACTTTCTGGCGGTGCCGGCCGCTCGGTGGTAAGCGGGCTCGCTAGGTTGGAGTGGTTTCCGAAAAGCGTCGTTTTGGTTGAAGCCGGTTTGAAGGTGTGGACATGAGCTACCAAAATTGGGTTGTGATAATGGGCCGACGTGACACTCCGACTGACGGAGTCGAGGACTATTGCCAGCACCTCGGCAATGCGTTGGAAAGAGAGTGCATCAAGCTTGAGTTGCTCCGCGTTCCGTGGCTGGAGCAAGGATGGATACGCTCGCTGCGCTGGTTGGGGAAACGACTTACCGAGAACGATGCAGCCACGGCTCTGGTTCAGTACACCTCGCTGGGCTGGTCGCGTTGGGGATTCTCGGTTGGCGTGTTGCTCGTGGTTAAGACTTTGAGGCGGCGAGGCCTCCGGGTTGTGGTTGTCTTCCACGATATCAGGCCCTTTTCCGGGACAAGATTCCGCGACCGGATTCGACGTCGCTTTCAGGTCTGGGTGATGCTGCGCCTGGCATACAGTTCGGCGCAATCTGTTTCGGCTTTACCTTCGGACCGGCTGGACTGGGTTCGGCCCGAATCCCTTCGAGACAAGTTCATCATGATACCAATTGGCAGCAATGTACCGGAGTGCCTGAGGAAAGACTGCCATTCAACTACGAACACTCCCACGATCGCTGTTTTTACTGTCACGGAACGGCGGGAAGAAGAGGCCCTTTGCCTTGGGGAAATCGCGAAGCAAACCGCCCTGCAGGTGGGCCCACTCCGTCTCATCGTAATGGGGCGAGGAGCCTTGGAAGTGCAGCCTATGCTCAAGGATTCACTCAAAGGCACGGGAGTTGAGCTAGTGGTGCAAGGAATCCTCAGTCCGGAAGAGGTCAGCGACATGTTTTGCCACTCAGATCTCCAGCTTTATATTCGGTCGGGTGTTTCGCCACGACGCGGTAGTGTTATTGCTGGAATTTGTTCCGGGCTCCCTGTGGTTGGATGGGTCAGCGACGAAACGACATTCCCTGTCACCGAAGCTGGTATCCGAACTGTTCCGTTCGGGGACATCGAGAGGCTGGTTCGCGAAATCGCTGAAATCCTGACAAATGATGCTCTTCGCGCATCGCTCAGAGAAAGAAGCCGATCCGCCGCGGAGCGCTTGTTTAGGTGGGAGGCGATTGCGGAGCGCTATTGTCTGGCATTGTGCCAAGGACCGCCCGCGGGAAGTGGGCACACGTGATGGGTAATCTCATGTACAAGCTTTTACTTATTGGTACTCACCCTATCCAGTACGCGGCGCCCGTCTACCGACGATTGGCGCAGCATCCGAACCTAGACGTTCTGGTTGCCTACTGCAGTCTGCAAGGGGCTGAGCGTGGAGTGGATCCGGAATTTGGAGTTGAGGTGAAATGGGACTTACCGCTGCTTGAGGGCTATAGGTGGATCGAGGTCCCGAACAGATCACCCTTGCCGGGCGTAGGCCGTTTTTGGGGCCTGATCAATCCAGGATTTTGGAGCTTGATCCGCAATGGCGGGTTCGACGCGATTCTGACGCACACCGGTTACCTTCATCTAAGTTTCTGGATTATTCTTCTGGCGTCGAAGATGAGTGGTACGCCATTGCTCTTTGCCAGTGACGCAGCAACTCTTCGGCCGCGTGACCATAGGATCTGGAAGCAATTAATCAAGCCTATTGTCGTTCCAAGGATTTATGGACTCGTCGATGTTGTAACCGTCGGGTGCGCAGCAGGGCACGATTTCATCAAGAGTCTCGGCGTTCCGGAGGAGCGTATCGCATTGACACCAAACGTTGTAGACAACGACTGGTGGACTGATCAGGCCGCGCGGGTCGATCGAGCTGCGGTCCGTGCCCAATGGGCGGTACCTGGATCGAGCCCGACGGTACTGTTCTGCGGGAAACTTCAGCCGTGGAAGCGGCCTCTCGATGTGTTGCGCGCCTTTTCACAAGCCGCGGTACCGTCAGCGCACCTTGTGTTTGCTGGTGAAGGGCCGCTTCGCGAGGCGATCGAGAGAGAAGCACGATCGCTCAGGATCATGGATCGAGTGCACATGCTTGGTTTCGTCAATCAATCGGAGTTGCCCGGGGTATATAGTGCCGCTGACGTTTTTGTGCTTTCGTCTGAATACGACCCGTGCCCGGATGTCGTGTGCGAAGCAATGCTTTGTGGATGTCCTGTAATCCTAAGTAACGCGGTTCCCGGTCGGCTAGATCTGGTAAAGACAGGTGAGACTGGAATCATCTACCCTTGCGGAGACATCGCAGCGCTGGCCCTGGCCTTGAGAACGATCTTGAATGATAAGCGCGTGCTGAAAGGATTGAGCCGCGCCGCGCGGCGGCGTATGGAGAGCTGGTCACCTCGTGAATACATCTCAGCGATTTTTCAAGCAGTTGGACACGCTGCGAGCAAGCGTTCGCGGCGCATGGTGGAAACGGCATGATTCGGCGATAACTTTGTGAATCATTACCACGATAATTCTTGCTTTCAAGATAAAATCCAAGCTAATTTGACTGCGAAATGAGTGACAGTATTGGCCCGGTCCTTCCCAAGAATTGCAGGCGCTATTCGATGCTAGATGCGCTTCGGTTCGTTCTGGCTCTTTGGGTCACGATGGGGCCTGCTTGCTGATCGAGTGGGTATGTTGCTTGTCTCCGCTGGAGCGTTCCTTTAGATTCAATTCCAAATAGCTCACCACCTGTTTGCTCCGCTCGAAGCGTTCCAGTGGCCCTAACGTCAACACGAACGCCAGGGCTGTCACCGGGCCCACGCCCGGATGGGTCATCAATCGTGCGGCATCCGCGCGGCGCTCCGCTTCTTGCTGCATCGCGCGGGCCAGTTCGTCGATCACCGGATTCAGTTGATCGAGTATGCGCAACAACTCCTGACGCCGGCGACTGGCCCACGGAGCGAGCGAGAGTCTTCCGAACTCCTCGCGCCCCTGCGCCGTGAATAACTTCTTCTTGCGGCATACGCCCTGGCTCATGGCCAGTCCGCGCAACTGGTTCTTCACCGAATCCCGAAAACAGACCAGCTTATAGCGGTATCGCAACAGTTGCCGTGTGTCTCGCTCGGCCGGAGACGGGATTCAAACCCGCGGAAACCGCTTCTCCACCAACAAACGCAGCAAGTGCGCTGCATCGCGTGCGTCCTTGTTCTGCTTCCGCACCACACCAGCACGGATCTCGCTGGCGTAACCGATCCGCAACCTAAACAGAGGGAGGTTGCGTAAGCGCCTCCATTCACTTCACCGCAACCGAAAGAGAACGAAATGAAACCCACGCGACGCGTAGATCTCGGTTCGAATTGCGCGGCCCCGCAGCCAATTTTAAGAACCAGTCTTCAGTTCGCTATGGCTCTGATCACGTTGGCTTTGACTATATCCGCACCCGCGTCAGAAAAGTGATTTCCATCTTGATAGAGCAAGATCCCATTATCGTTGGTGAACCTGATGCTTCCGTTGTCCTCGACAAACAGGGGTTCGATATCAATGACGATCACATTGTCGCGCTGGAAACGTTTCAGGAAAGCGTTCGATTCAGTCCGCGCGACGCGTTCGGCCGGATCTTCCATGAATGGTGGTCTGCTGCCGTTCCTCATGGCCTCGCGATCGCCCGATTTGGGCAATTGCGGCGGCTGAGTAATGAGGATCAGCCGGCGAGTGTGCTGCTTTAATTCGTTGATAGCGATCTCTACCCCGCCCTTTTCACTGTTCAACTTCCCTGCCCAGTTGCAAACCAGCATTAGAACGTCGGGATTTTCCCGCTTCACAAATGAGAACGAATCAAGCCAGAGTTGGGGGTTTCGGCCCGATGAATGAGGGAGTGGGTCTCCGGCAGCCACGCTGATAACATTGAGTTTGAGTCGGAGCGCCTGGGCGATTTCCTTAGCCATCTTGCCGTACATGGAACCGTTACTATCTCCCATGAGAACCATGGAGCCATTTGTGCTGGCTTGGTTGAAAACGATTCCTCCTTGGGCGATACCATCCATCCCCGCATCGATGTAGTTCGCTCTTCTTACGGCAGTTCCCAGCGGAACGCAAACTACAAGTGCGCAGGCTAGAAAAGCAAACGCGAGACGTCTCCTGCGGGGATGATTGAGGAAAACTCGACCAGGACTTTCGATCAAGAAAAAACACAGAGTCGCGGCAGCCGCACTGAACGCGACTTTTAGGCCGATGCGAACCAGTGGAGAAGCAAGATAGAGTTTGTAATCGACAAAGGAGAATACAGGCCAATGCCAAAGATAGAGCGAATACGACATTCGCCCGATGAACACCATCGGCCCTGTCGACAAAAGCCTCTCCGGCCAGCCGCTTGAGTCCCCCCTAGATCCAAGAAAACATACCGTTCCCAGCACGGGAAGTATCGCGTGGTAGCCGGGGAATGTTGGACCTTCGTTCGTCGAGAACAATGAGATGATGATGAGCGCTATTCCGGCGAAAGAGAGCGAAGTCCACAGGAGGTTCTTACCGTCCGCTGCAGGCCGGCGTGGGCTGAGGTCCGCAAGGATGCTTCCGGCCATTAGCTCCCATGCGCGCGTCGGCAGAAGATAGAACGCCCATTCAGGCTTCCGATACGTCAACACGACACACGCGACGAGACTTACACTACACAAGACTCCCAATATCACCGTTTTGTAGCCATGGGCCTTCAAATACAAGAACAAGAGTATGGCGGGGAAGAGCACGTAGAACTGTTCTTCGACGGATAGTGACCAATAATGGAGAAAGGGTTGTGCATCGGGGGAAATTGTGAAGTAGCTGCCCTGCAACATGTATTTCAGATTGGCCACGGACAGGGCAGCGGAAACAAGGCTTGCACCGCATGAAGCTAAGTCCTGGGCAGAATACATGAAGAAGGCTCCAGTGAGCGTGACGAGTGCCACTGTGAACATGGCGGGGAACAAGCGGGCGATGCGCCTTTGATAGAACTTCCAAAGGCTGAAGCTATTTTGCGCGTATTCTCGGAGAAGAATGGAGGTAATGAGGAATCCAGAAATTACAAAAAAGACATCAACGCCAACAAATCCACCCGGCAGCCATTGCCGTTTGAGGTGGAAGATGAAAACCGCGACCACTGCTACCGCCCTAAGTCCATCAATAGCTGGGCGATATTGGACGGACGAATCACCGGCCGAACAGGACAACGGCAAATCCGCGCAGCCCGGATTTTGGAATTTGACTGACATACTTCATTCCAAGTGTATACTGTTTTTTCGAGCGTTCCGACTGACTTCCCTTCCCACCCCGCTCCACGCGGCGACGCCTAGCTCTTTCATGCGACAGGATGCCATAAACAACATTTCCTTGCGATTGTGTTTTAGCGTGTCATATCGCCGTTTATAACTCTCTATTGCAACCGACCCAATGGCCGCTGAAATTATCCTATCCCCCGCTCCTGCGCTTCAGCCATCCCCGCTTTTCACGCCAACGCCACCAGGCGCATCCTCGAATTAATAACCGCCCAGGTCAACAACGACCAAAGTCGGAAAACTTATCTGAACACTACCCGTCGCTTGGGGGAATCGTGCGACGCCTGTGGCATCGGATACCTCGCCGACGTGAAGGGCTTCCACGTCGCGGTGTTCGTCAAACAAATACAGGGAGGAGTTTTCCCCGCCCAGCGCCAACGAGCACTTCTCCGCGCTGCGTATGATCTTCGACTGGCTTGTGACGGGCCATGTCCTCGACGTGAACCCCGCCCACGCCGCGCGGCCCTAAGTAAATTGTCAAAAGGCAAGACGCCCGTGCTAACAGTCGAGGAGGCCCGAATGCTGTTAGAGAGCATCAAGATCGTCAAGAAGACGGCGGAAGATGACGAGGCTGAAAACTGACGAACCCGCATTAGTCGAGTTGCGGGATCGCGCCCTCATCGGCGTGACGGTCTACACTTTCGCGCGGATCAACGCCGTGCTGTAAATGAAACTGCGTGCCTATTTCGTGCAGGGACGCCACGGATGAGTTCGGTTGCGCGAAAAAGGCGGCAAGGAACACGAGGTCCCTTATCACCAAAATCAGGAATAGCTCGATGAATAGATCGCCGCTGGCATCGCGGGAGACCCCGACGCGCCTTTGCTCCAACCCTTGCCGTTGTGGCATCCACGAATGCGTGGGATAATCACAGACGGAATGAGTAACTTCCTTCAATGATTCGAGTCGGTAGCATCAGAAAGCGAAATGGACCTCTGGAGGCCTTGGCGTGGCTCTTCGGTTTCGCAGGACTCGTCTGGTTTGGAGTGAACTGGGTGCTTTCCGGAGACGTAGAAGCCCAGCAACTGATCGTCGTGGCGGTTACAGCTACCATAATTTGTCTGGCTACACTTAGAAACTGGCGCCTTGGCCTCTACCTGTTTCCAATCTGGCTCGCGATCGAGGATTTCGCACGCAAGTCCTTGAGCAACAACATGCTCGTCTACTTCGGAAAGGACGCGCTGGTTCTCGCCATCTATGTGGCCTTTTTTTATGGGTTCGGCCGCCGCTCAGAGAAGATCTGGAAGCCTCCGTTTTTGTTACCTCTCTTGTTTCTTGGGGTATGGGCGGCATTAGAAGCATTCAACCCCTGGACTGCGAGCCTCAGCTACGGTCTCCTCGGCTTGAAGCTTTATTTCTATTACGTCCCGCTGATGGTCGTCGCTTATTACTTTGTTCGCACGGAGCTGGATCTGCGGCGCTTTCTCGTATTTAATATTGCTTTGGGCGGCTTCGTTTCATTGCTCGGTGTGATTCAAGCAATAACAGGACAATCATTTCTAAACCCGGAGGTCGCCGGCGAGGATCTTGTATTATATTGGAATCGATCCGCGCCGGTTTCTGGTCTTGTGTTCACCCGAGCTAACTCGCTCTTCGTGAGCGACGGTAGGTTCGGAGCATATTTGATTCAGATGTGGATATTGTGCTTCGGTACCGTTGCCTATCTCGTTCTGCGGGGTGGACGTGGCCGGAAGCTTGCCTATCTATGTGCTGCAGTCATTCTTGCTGCGATACTGCTTAGCGGGGTCCGAACGGCTCTTGTGTACTCACTCATCAGCACGGTGGCCATGGTCGCTGGGCTGGCTTGGGGGGCACCCCTCACCAAGGAACAACGGCTGCGCACGTTCAGAGCAATTCGGCGTTTTGTTCTGCTTTCAGTGGCGGGTGTGATATGTGTCGCCTTGATTTACCCCTCAACCCTGGCCAGCCGATGGGCGTTCTATATAGAGACGCTCTCGCCAAATAGTCCTGCGTCCGAGCTAGCGGCAAGAGGATGGGGATATCCAATCAGCGAGTTTTTGAAGGGTTTTACTCTGGAACATTGGGGATGGGGGCGCGGCCTGGGCACAGCATCGCTCGGCACTCAATACATTATGCGTCTCCTCCATGCGCCTCCACCTGGCACTGTTGTAGAAAATGGCTATGGGGCATTGCTCCTCGAGATGGGCGTCCCCGGTCTCATTCTGTGGATAGTTTTTAGTTTCGCGATTGTTCAATCATGCTGGAAAGTGACTAAGCAACTTCGCGGGACGCCAATGTTTCCGCTCGCTTTCTGCATTTTCTGGTTCGCGTTCATCGTGCTCTTTCCGTTATCGTTTATAGGTCTGACTACCTTTCAAGATTTCATTGTTAATGCCTACTTGTGGATGTTCATTGGTATTCTCTTCCGGTTGCCTTCGATAGTGGCTGACTGGACCACTCAAAATATTCCGTCACAGGGGGCGGTGATGGCTTACCCGAAGCCCTCATGAGTCTTTGGCGCCGCGCCATTATTGGAAATCACGGAAGCGCCCTCCGAAAGGCCGGAGCACTTGTCCTCTCCCGGACAAACTTTACTGCCTGGGCGAGTCTTCATACGGCACAGCGGCTGAAAGTCGATCTCTCCTCCTCAGTAGGTCGTTCAATCTGGTTCCGTGGCAACTACGAACCGGAGGTGGAGTCCGTAATGAGACGGATCCTGAGACCCGGAGATGCTTTCATCGATGTTGGATCAAATGTAGGTTATTTTTCTATTGTGGGCGCCAAGATGGTTGGGCCGCAAGGAGGAGTCCACGCATTCGAACCGAGTCAAAAGATCTGCGGCTATTTAAGAGAATCGATTGCTGCAAATTCGCTGAAAAATACATTTGCAAACGCAATTGCACTATGGAGTCAGCCTAAGACCCTGAACTTTGCGGTACAGAAGAATTCTGGCTTCTCTTACGTAGTCCCTATACATCCTGGACTAGAAGGGATGAGCCCGGATCTTGTTCCTGCAAATACACTGGATCGCTATATCGACTCTGACCTCAAGCACCCTGTTAGGCTCGTCAAAATCGACGTCGAGGGCGCTGAATGTCATGTTCTTGCGGGGATGGCTGCAACTCTTGAAGTGCACTCACCAGTCCTTGTCGTGGAGGTGGTGGACTGGTTGCTATCTCGGTTTGATAACCGAGTGGAAGATATATTCGCCTTGCTGTCCTCGCACGACTACCAAGCCTACGACTTGCTGGGCAATCGAGTGGATGGCGCTGCCGAAGCGCAAGAACGACTTCTGAATGCGTCTGTTAGAAACTTGCTCTTTGCGAAGGCGTCAAGCGGCGCAGCTGCGTGGCGATGAAAGGCAACTCTTAATATCAATCCAACAGGGCAGCTGCAACTTCCGAGTCGACCCAAAAAGATAACGCGATGCGTGTGCTCTTGAACTCAACGAAGGAGGAGGTGGATCAGCTCGGCGGCGACTTCACCCACTATCGCGATTGGCTGCGTCTGCGCACCGAGATTTTGGATTTCTATCTGGTTCCCTCCGGAAAGGTGCGTCGTGGAAGCGGTTTGTCGCGGACGGTTCTTGAGAAACTGTGCAGAACTTGGCAGCCGGCCTTCTTCAGGCGTCGCTTACTCCTGTGCTCGCGTTTCATTTGGGTGCCATCGAAGGTGACGCGCCTCACGGACCTGATATTTTCTCATTTGCTTTTTCCCTGGGTGAGGCAGAACCACGTTCCAGTAGTTTGGAACTCACAAGGTATCTCTCCGGAACAATACTACGATACGTACAATCGTGGGAGGTGGACGGTCGAGGACGTCGCCTACGTATATCGGGAACTCGGTAGGCAAGTGGACGCGCTCGTTATCTTCACGAACTCTTGCGCGCGTAACGTCGTGACTTGGTGTCCCGAATTGGAGGAAAAGGTTTACGTGGTGCCCGCCCCTGTTTTTGTGGATGCTACTGATGTTTCGGCGAAACCATCTCTCCGCGACGGTGTGATTCGAGCTTTATTCACGGGCATCGATGCGGAGAGGAAGGGACTCCCGGAAGTCCTGCGTGCGTATAGCTCGATTCGCGAGCGGTTTGATAATGTGCGGCTCGACATCGTCAGTCGGCCGTCCCCGAAGTTACAGAATGAAATTGCAACGTTGAAGGATGTCCAACTCCATATTTCTTCTCCTCGCGTGGACGTGAAAGCCCTGATGCAGCAATCCGACGTTTTCCTGCTTCCGACGCACGCCGATACTTATGCGCTGGCAGCGGTCGAGGCTATGGCGCACGGTTGTGCGGTCATCGTCTCCGATTTGGAGCCCTTGCCTGAGATCATCCCTGAGGGCGAGGTTGGATTTAATGTCCCGATTGGTGACACTGACGCATTGGAGCAAAGATTGACAAGACTTCTTGAGGACCGAGATCTTCTGCGAACGCTCCAGGGAAATGCCGTGCGACGCTTCAGGCGTCTTCACGCACCCGAAGTTATCGTCGCGCGTCTTGAAGAGATTTTTTCGCAGGTTCTCGACCGACGGGCACGGCAACCTTCGGTTGCTAGCACCGACAAGTCGGCATCGTCGAGGGCGAGACCTTGAAGGGCTGCGCGGTCGAACACCTTTACTTTGCGCGTAGTGCGCGAACGAATTTCCATCGCTGTAAACTGGATCGACGGTGGTGGTAACTGCACGCCGCGGCATCGCACAGAGACATTGCTGACGGAGACGAGATTAAGATTGGGGAATAAATTGTATTCCTGGAAGGAATATTGGACTAACCTGGCAGCGTCTTACGGATGGGCTGATGCAGATGGTTTCTCTGCCGTGCTGCATCCTGACGCTCCCGTCTGGTTCAACGCCACGATTGATCGGTTGCAGGAACATGCCTGGCGCAAGGGCCTTCAGCTCAGTCATATCAAGGACGATGCTCTCGTGCTCGATGTTGGTTGCGGGACTGGTCGGTGGCTGCGCCGATACTCGCAGCGGGGCCTGCGGCCTGTGGGGGTGGATGCTACCGAAGGAATGCTGCAGCGAGCGGCGGCCAGTGGTTTGAAATGTTCACTTGTGGTTGGCCTTGCTCAAAGCCTGCCTTTTGACGACGGGGCGTTCGATCTCGTATCTGCTGTTACCGTTATCCAGCACATCCCGCCTACCTGCCAAACGGATGCCCTGAAGGAAATGGCACGAGTACTACGACCGGGAGGCCATCTTCTGTTACTCGAACTAATCCGGGGTCAAGGACCTCACATCTTCCCGCGCCGCCCGCCGGACTGGATCGAACAAGCGTCCTTGGCCGGGTTTTCATTGGTCGCATGGCGCGGTCAAGAATACCTCATCCCGGACAGGGCCTACGTAGAAATCGTGCGCACTTTTCGGCGGCTCGCCGGGGATGGCGCTGACTCTTCGCTGCCTGGCCAGGCCAGGGAACACGTTCCGGAACCCGATCGGATTCCGACTGTTCGACTTGTATACTGGGCGATCCGGCACGGTATCTGCGCAATCTCAGAATGGCTCGAGCCCGTCGCTCAGATCGTACTTCCTCGCGAGTGGGCAACTCATGGTCTTTTCATTTTCAAAAAATAGTATGGGTCCCGAAGTGATTCAACAGGATTCGAGGCGGCTGGATTGATCATCGGCGTTCTTCCTGATCTGTTATCGACTGACGGCGTGCAGCGTGCGGGACATTACTTTGCCACTGTTCTAACGAATTTGTTGTGGGTTGCTCAGAATTTCCATTCACCAAATTCCGAAATACCATAGTCCGCGCGACCCATCATTTCGCACGTGCCAAACGTCACCATTGCAAGAACGGACCTTTCCTACAATTATTCACATAAGGTAGGGTTTATGAGCCACTGGAGGGTGTCATGAAAAAGACCATTTTTATCTTCTTCGCGCTGCTCTTGCCGATGTTAAGTCCAGTTTTCGCGCAGGGTTTGGGCACAGACGAAACACAGACGAACGACAACCATTTTAAAGGACCGATTCCAGAGGCCGATGCCACGGCCAACGGCGCGATCTGCAACGGCGTTGCTGACGATACGACGGCTTTGGTCAACACATTCAACTCCGTAGGAGCGACAGGAAATGAGTTCAGAATTGATGACAATTGCAACCTCGTGACGCCTCCTTCGCCCTTCACCACGCCGCACTACTGGGTGACGGTGCATCTTCGCGGGCGAATGTTAACAGGTGGTACGCTCAAGCTCGCCCCTTTGACTTATATCATCGGCGATGCACCGCAGCACGGCCCGAATCCTTTCTTCGGCTTGATGCCGATGGCGCAAATTGTGACCTCTTCTTCATCCACGTCTCCCGTGGTAGACCTCTCGGTCAGTGGGAATCCTGTCGGCATCCGGAACGTGAGCATCGGCAACGGGGCGAACACCGGAATCGGGCTAAATTCCTCAACGGTCAATGCGATAATCGACAACATCTCTGTGCAATCATACAGTAATTCGTTCCAGCCGCTCGTCCAGAGGGGGGGCTTCGGGAACAGGTACAACAATAGTGAGTTTGCGCCCGGCGAAGTGAGCACAAATCCGGCCATGCTCATTCAGGACAATGCCGCGAACGGTGACTTTTCACGAGACACAGTTTTCAAGAATGTCTTCAGCAACTACCAAGGGGCGCGGTGGAACAGTTCCGGCCCTTACGCTTACGGTTCTTGCAGCGACGGCTTGACTTTCGAGGACTACTTGTTTGAGAACTCGAACAACACCGGTAACCGAGACGCCCTGACTGTCGATACTACTAACAATTGCAAGGCGGATATCGCCATGATTCGTACCTACGTGGCCGACGCCACAAACTGTACATTCAACAGCGGCAGTGGGAGCAACCTTCTTTCCACGGTAGAAATTATCGAGCCAATCGGGGGCGGGTGCCTCAAGGGCACAACAAAGATTTACGGGCTTTTTGCACACACGAGCTCATTTGTAACTCCGTTTGTAGGCACGACCCCATGGGCTGGCTTGATCGAGGACCGTGTAGGCAACACTTGGGCGACAAATATTAATGTTGTCGGGAACTCGACTTCCCCCGCCACTACCTCTACGCAACTGGCCACCAATGCTACCGCAAGTCACACAGCAACCTTCCCCGACGCAAGCGGCACAGTTGCATTCGACCTATCGGGAACCACGGGTAGGATCGGCGGATCGGCACTCATGACTGGGAACTGCGCGAGCGGCACGATAAGTGTCGCTAATGCCATGACCGGCATGACGGTCAGCGTCTCGCCAAATACCTATCCAGGAGATGGATTCATCCCGTGGGGCTATGTTAGTGCCAAAGGAATAGTCACAGTGAAGCTGTGCGCGCAAGCGTCCGGCACGCCGACAGCAAGCACATACAACGTTAGAGTGCTTCAATAGAAAGTCAGTCCATAAGGGCTTAACTGATCTGCCGCCTGTTTTTGTCTAGTCAGGCCCAGTGAAATGGGCATGGCCGGGAGGGATCGCCTTGCGAGAACATCTTCATTCGTGCAAATTCAATAGCACATGACGCAGATCCCAATCAACGTTCTTGCCTAACAACAATGAACTCACAGGCTTCCGGTCTCAAAAGAGACGCATCCCGCAGTTCGTCGAGGCTAATTCGATTCGGCACAGCTAGGACTGCCGATGGACGTCTCGATGGCACCAAACGCAAAGAGTGATCAGATTCTCGGCAGTGTCATCGCCCAGTCGGCTCCGCCACTGAATGTGATGGACTTGAAGATCCTCCATTCGGCCACACAATTGGCAACGCCAGCCATCTCGCTCCAAAACTTCCCGGCAAAGTTCACGATAAGCTTCCGGATCAAGTCGTAATCGGGGCCGTCTCGCGCGGATTCGTGTCAAAGCGTAACCTGTACTTCTTGAAGGAGTTGGTTCCTATCCTGCTTTGGAAGGCCAATAACCATCCGAGTGAGGCAAGATAAGAGAGCATCTTGGTTCCCGACCTCCAAACTCACTCCTGCCAGAAAATCCGCACAGATCATTTCCAGGCAATAGCCTCGTGATTTGTCGCTCCCGAGCATGAGACCCGCCGTTTCAAGCGCCTGCTCGATCACAGGCAGTTGGCTCTTGTACGCCTTGAAATAAAGTATCTCCCACGGCTCGGTGTCTTTGCCCGTCAGGTAGCGATCAACCTCGCGCTTGAATTCCTCTCGCGCCATTGTGCTGGCTTTGTGCATCCAGGGTGCACAATCGAACTCCTGTCTGTCCCGCCGCGCCACCTTGGCGAGTTCCCTCGCCTTGGTCCATCCAATCTGTTCCAGTT
>Ga0207040_1177_pt1 | contig 18599 bp, 16 predicted proteins | sample Alteio_BWMinCont_72_FD_153279 | JGI IMG/M metagenome (GOLD analysis project Ga0207040, IMG submission 153279) | Enriched cells from forest soil in Barre Woods Harvard Forest LTER site, Petersham, Massachusetts, United States -... | ecosystem: Environmental > Terrestrial > Soil > Temperate forest >... | reverse complement strand
ATTCATTGAATCAACAACATGATGGATTTTTTCTACTTCCTCTCCCTTGTCCCGCAAAATGGTGTCTCGGGCTTGTTTTAATTGATTAGATAAATTACCTATATCTCTTTCGGATCGAACTGAATCCTGGGTATGTGTTCTGGCTGCATTTTGAATTGCCGTTGCGTTGTTTTCCTTTATTTCATCCCTATCTAATTTTTCCTTCCACATTGTAAGAATTACGCACATAGCCAGTAACCCGAAAATTACCCATCCGGACCATGAGATATTGGACCAAATTATTTTTTGAGACCTATCCACAAGCACATCTTTAAATAGGGGTAAAAAAGCCATAGCAGCCCCCAAAAGGGCTATAACTCCAATTAAGACTACTTGGAGGTCCATTTGAAAGAAGGTTGATTGAAGGGAAATGACACCAAAGATAATCGGTGTAAATTTGTATATCGTTGCCATGATATTTAACTAACAGTCGTTCGTTTAAATAAAAGGCAATTATCACCTATTAGGGACATCAAAAAAAACTATTTACTCCCAACGAACTCTTTATATTTTTTAGATTTATAAAGTGGCAATTCGTATGTATTGGAAGTCAAATATGTTTGCGCAAGTCTATGAAGGCCGGACAACTCGGTATCGGGTGCGATTCTGGCAGAAAAAATATAATACTTACGGTTACCAGTAAGATAATCTCTATAAAAAATAACGCCAAAAAAAGTATTTATCCCATCAGCGAAGGATTTTTTAGTTATTGGGTTGTTTTTAAATATTCTATCAAACTTATCAACTTTCGGGTAATCAATTTTTGTGGATATGTATTCCGGAGAAGGATTGATAAATACATTGGTTGTATCTCTTTCCGAAAAAATATTCTTTGTGTCTGTGGTATCGCATCTCAATCCATAAATACATTTTTCTATCAAGATTGCTTTCGTAGAGATATTGTGTATCCAAAATGTAATGATCGAGAAGCTATCAATATTTTGCCAATTGGAAAGGCCTATACCACCCCCAACAGCCAAAAGAGGCTCATTTATTGTTTCAAATTGTTTTGCGGACTGCTTATACAATCGACTATAATATATAAGAATACAAAAAGTGAGTATAGCAAGGCAAAGATTTATTCTATCGTGTCGAATCCATTTAACAAAACCATAGCCAACCCATTTAATAAAAATGCCGCCATATTTGAGTATTGGATTTTCGATTCTTTCGCTTGTTTTGGATTTGCCTACTTCGGAGTCTTTTTTTTGTGGCTCGCGTTCACTCAACCCACTCCCAAAAGATTCATGCGTGCTATGGTTATCTGCATCGGCATTATCTTGATTTATATCGCTCATTATTTTTTGATTTTATCATTAAAAGTATAAAATATATTAGGATATATTAGGGACAATATGTATCTTTGGTACTCAATTATGTTTTATGGCCTCTTTTAAGAACCTCCAAGACCTAATGACCAAGTTTGCCGATGAGCAAGCCTGCCGTGAATTCTTAGTACAGCATAGATGGGGAGGCAAGCCTGTTTGCCCATATTGTGGGTGCAACAGATCGTACAGGATAGAAAACGGTAAGCGGTTTAAATGCGCTAATAATAAGTGCCACAAGAAGTATAGCGTAACGGTAGGAACGGTAGCGGAAGATACCAATATTTCGCTCAGGGTATGGTTTGCGGCCGTTTATTTGCTCTCTGCCCATAAAAAGGGGATTAGCTCGATTCAGCTTGGCAAAGACGTGGGGATTGCACAAAAAACGGCCTGGTTCGTTCTGCATCGAATCCGGGAAGCCTTGCGTGAAGATGGCAGTCTTTGGATGAAAAAGGATTCCGAGGCCGATGAGGCATTTATTGGGGGAGCCAATAAGAATCGCCATGCTGACAAGAAACATTACGATGAGATCGGGAAAGAAATCGATATCAAGGCAACCGTAATGGGCATTATTGATAGTGATAGCGTCGTTATTACGCAGGCTGTGGATGGCCCAACGAAGAAAAATGCCGAAAATTTTGTTCGGAGCCATGTTGAACCCTGGACTACGCTAATAACAGATGCCTCCCCTATTTACTCCAAAGTCGGTGAAAAGTACAAGCATGTGGTTATCAACCATTCCAAAGGCATTTACCAATTTGAAGGATATACGACCAACAAAATTGAGAACTATTGGAGTATCCTGAAACGGGGTATTTATGGAATCTATCACCAAGTCAGTCCGAAACACCTGCAACGGTATTGCGACGAATTTGCTTACCGTTTCAATTCCCGGAAGATGAAAGATAGTGATCGTTTTGAGCTAATTTTAGGGCGGTTAACAGGCCGTTTAACCTATGCTGAACTTACGGCAAACGAATTACCGGATGGCAAAGAAGCCCCCCAAGAAACGGGCGAATAAATACAATGAAAAGCTAAAGGTAGATGGGTCTTTTAGCGACCTTATGAATAAGCTATTCCCCAAGGCTAAAGGTAAAAAAGAGCCTTTGCCGAAACTGGCAGGGAAAAAAGAAGATACCAAAAGCGACAAAAAATAGAATAGTTCGTTCTCAGCTATGAAGTTATTAATATTCGTTCTCTGGATTTCTATTACCTTATTTATTTTGTATGAGGTCTTTGTTCGATTTGAACCGTTTACTGCTGAAGGGTGCTTTTCAAGTGGGCATACCTGGGAATACATAACATCAATTGGTGATAAAATTATTATACTCTCTGGTTTGATTTTCGGAATGCTTGCTCTTGTTTTTAGAAAAATTATAAAATAGCCCTTCTAATTCACTTTTGGCCTTGTCCCCCGAAATTTGAATAAAGATTTTCTGTCCCTAACCAGTTATAATTGCCAAATAAAAGATTGTCCCTTTCCTTTCCAAGTAATCGGACCATTAAGCGGCTTTTTTTTCTGATTCGGGAATCGCGCTGGAAATCTGGCGACCAACTGGTAGGAGCTAGAGGCCATCCGCAAGTCGTTGGGTTTTAGGATTTTAAGAAATTTAGGCGGGGCAATGAGGATACCAATCTAGTCAAATCCGTTAATTTTAAGTCTTATTGAAAGAGAAACATCATGAAATACCTACCCCTTCCGGCGGAGCTCTTTACCCAAAACCGGCGCCGGTTTATTGCTCAAATGGAGGCTCGTTCAATTGCCATTTTCGTGAGCAACGATGAGATGCCTGCCAATGGAGATGCCACGCATCCGTTTCGGCAAAATAGTGATCTGTTCTGGCTCAGCGGCATAGAGCAGGAAGATAGCCAGGTTATCCTTTTTCCTGATCACCCGGACCCCAAGTACAGAGAGGTTTTGGTACTCGTAAGGCCCAACGAGCTTAAAGAAAAATGGGACGGAAAGCGATTGCGCAGCGAAGAGGCGAAGAAGATCTCCGGGATGGAAACGATCGTTTGGCTGGATAGCCTCGACGCATTGCTCCAGGCCTGGATACACCTCGCGGATATAATCTACCTGGATTCAAATGAAAATGATCGTAAGACGGGATTTTTTCCGACGCGGGAATACCGATACATTCACGAAGTTCAGGAGCGCTATCCTTTACACGTCTTCCGCCGCTCGGCCAAAATCTTGAAGGGTTTGCGGTCGATAAAGACCCCACTGGAAATAGCTGTGGTACAGCAGGCCTCAGACATTACCGGCTTGGCTTTTCAGCGAATACTAAAATTCATTAGCCCGGGTGTCATGGAATATGAGATTCAGGCGGAAATCGTCCACGAGTTTTTGATGAGAAGGGCCACCGGCGAAGCTTATGGAAGTATAATCGCCAGCGGTGACCGAGCTAGGATTCTACACTATGTGTCCAACAACCAGGTCTGCCTAGACGGGGAGCTGGTGCTGATGGATTTCGGCGCTTCCTATGGGGGATACGCAGCGGACCTCACGCGAACGGTCCCCGTAAATGGGCGGTTTACAAAAAGACAACGCCAGGTTTACAATGCATGTCTCCATTTGCATCTATTCGCTAAATCGCTGCTCAAACCAGGAATAACCATCGTCGATTACCACCATAAAGTAGGCGAAGAAGCCACGATGGTGTTTCATAAAATCGGATTGCTGAAAAAGACTGACATCAAGAACCAAAGTCCGGAGAACCCGGCCTATGGAAAATACATGTATCATGGCATTTCCCACCATCTCGGCATTGATGTGCATGATCTGGGGACGCGGACCGAACCGCTGCTGGCAGGAATGCTGCTGACAGTAGAACCGGGTATATATATCGAAGAAGAACAATTGGGCGTACGAATTGAAAATGACGTCTGGCTTACCCGAAACGGAAATAAGGACCTTATGGCCGGCATTCCCATCACCGCCGATGACATTGAATCGCTCATGAAGAAGGCACCTGTCCCTGCAGGAGATGGTCTGCGAAAGAAAGCCAGAAAAAGGAAGTGACCCAGGCTCCCTATATTTGTTTATTCGAACCCGAATTGCACAATCCGGTGGTCCCCCAGAGTGGCCCCGCTACCCGGCATGGATCATGAAACAACTCCCGAATATTTTCACGCTGCTCAATCTGGCATTTGGTTGCCTGGCTACGATTTTTATCCTTCAGAATGGTATTGCGATTTGGAACGGCGAGGACGGAAATCAACTTGTTTCCGTGCCGGAAAAAATATGGCTTTCCTCCCTATTTATCGGACTCGCCGCCGCGGCTGATTTTCTGGACGGTTTCCTCGCACGTCTCCTGAAGGTGAATTCCCCGCTGGGAAAGCAACTGGACTCTCTGTCTGACGTAGTTAGCTTCGGCGTGGCCCCCGGCCTGATCTTTTACCAGTTCCTTCGCATTAGCCTGATGAGACAGGAAGATGGCATTGATGCTTCGGTCCTCTGGCTGATGCCATCTTTGTTGGTGCCTTGCGCTGCTGCCATTCGATTGGCCCGGTTTAATCTGGATCAGGCCCAGAAATTTGAATTTCGGGGAATACCCACACCCGCCGTTGGATTGCTTGTTGCCACTCTTCCGCTGATATACTGGCATTCAAATAGTCAGGCCCTGTTGTCCATTCTCCTGAATCGTTGGGCACTGTATGGGCTGATCGTCTTGCTTTGCGCGGGAATGGTCAGCAAAATTCCAATGCTGGCATTGAAATTCACGGATCTTACCTGGGGCAGCATCTGGCCCATGATCACCTTGCTGGTATTGGGGGTCCTGGCCTTTTCACTTTTTCAATGGCTAGGGGCTCCGATACTTTTCCTCCTTTACATTGTCTTATCTTTAATCAGCAAAAAAAAGCCCAATGATCTTCACCGTGCAGGTAAAAGTGATGCCCCTGGATGAGCTGTTGGATCCGCAGGGTAAAGCCGTAATGGGCGGTTTGCAGAACCTCGGCATCCACGCAGTGCATGATGTGCGCATCGGTAAACACATCGCCCTCCTGGTTGAAGCAGATTCCGCCGCGCAAGCCGAAAAAATGGCGGAAGAAGCCAGCAAAAAATTACTGGCCAACCCCGTTATGGAATACTTTGAGATCTCTGTCAATTAATTGCGAGTCTATCCTTGACCGAGCGCCTATACTAACCTCCCTTCATTTGGGCTGAATTGCCTGCCATGCTCTATATTGTTCCTTCCCCTATCGGCAATTTGCAGGATATCAGTTTACGTGCCTTGGAAGTGCTCAAGCAAGCCGATCTCATTCTTGCCGAAGACACCCGCGTTTCGGCGAAATTGCTGCGCGCCTACGGCATCGTCAAAAAGATGCTCCCTTATCATCAGCATAACGAACATCAAAAGATCCGGATGCTTACCGGTCAATTAGCGGCTGGAACGACCATGGCCCTTCTCTCGGATGCCGGAACGCCTGGCATTTCGGATCCGGCCTTCTTGCTGGTTAGGGAATGCATACGCCTGGGAATCCGTGTGGAAACACTGCCCGGCGCGACGGCTTTGGTGCCCGCGCTGGTGAATAGCGGCTTGCCCATGAACCGGTTTTGCTTCGAGGGATTTCTGCCCCTGAAAAAAGGGAGACAGAGTCTGCTGAAAAGGCTTGCTGAAGAAGACAGAACCCTGATTTTTTATGAGTCCCCGCAACGGCTTCAACGGACGATGCTGGATCTCATCCGCTACTTCGGTGAAGACAGGCCATGTTCCGTAAGCCGGGAGTTGACCAAGATCTACGAGGAAAATAAACGGGGCAGCCTTCGGGAGGTTGCTGAATATTTTGCCGGAAAGGGAGTGCGTGGAGAAATTGTGATCGTCGTAGGAGGCAAGGATAATATTTAAGGTTTCTATAAGAACGATTGTGAAGGAATGAGCGGAAATTTGGGGTTGAAAAAAACGCATTATGAAAATTTATTTCAGCGCCTTCTTGATGTTTGTCTTAGTGGTGAACGCTCCGGCTGCCTTTGCCCAGTTGCGCAAGGTTCCCGCGGAAGTGACCGAAGCTTTGAAGGTGAAATATCCAGACGCAAAAAACGTCAGCTGGCAGGACAAAATAACCGACTTTGTGGCTAGTTTTGACCTTGGCTCGGACCGGTATCAAACGCGGTTTACCAGTCACGGCGACTGGGAAAGCTCTGAAAAAACACTCCGTCCCGGGGAGTTACCAGCTTCGGTCAAGGATGGATTGCTAAAGAGCAAATATGCCGATTGGCCCATTAAGTCTGTCTATGAACGCTTACTTCCCGGCGATAAAAAGGAATACCGGATTCTAGCCGCCAGAACGGATATTCAGAAGAAAAATTTGCTTTTTGCCGAAGATGGCCAATTGATCAAGGACAACCTGGCTCTTTAGCCCGCTCCATTGTCTTTTTCACTCATTCCGCAAAGTTTCCCGAGCTTTGCTGGCTAAAAAATTATTGCATGGGAAATCGGCTCTTCCTGCTGGTTGGGTTTAGTGGGTTATTTCTGCAAGGCGTCATTGCGCAGCCTTCACGCTGGCAGCAGCGCGTGAAATATTCCATGGATGTCGACGTGGACGTATCAACCAATCGATTTACCGGAAAGCAGCGCCTGGAATACAGCAATAACTCCCCGGATACCCTTAAAAGATTGTTTTATCATTTGTATTGGAATGCTTTTCAGCCAGGGAGCATGATGGATTCCCGGAGCCGGGAATTGGGCAAGACCATGATAAGCGAGCGCCCCGACTGGGACTCGCGAGTCAAGGATCGGATCCTGCACCTAAGCCCTTCCGAAATCGGATACCAGAAGGTGAAAAGCCTCAAGATGAATGGAATTCCCCAGCCATTTAAAGAAGAGGAAACCATTTTGGAGGTGGACCTCATCAGGCCTATTTTACCGAGGGCCACGGCCATATTTGACATGGAATTCGAAGCGCAGGTTCCCCTGCAGATTCGGCGCAGCGGCCGGGACAATCCCCAAACTGGAGTGCGGTATTCCATGAGCCAGTGGTACCCGAAGATGTGTGAATACGATTATGAAGGCTGGCATCCCACACCCTATGTAGCCCGGGAATTTTATGGCGTCTGGGGAGACTACGACGTAAAGATTACCATTGACAGAAAGTACATCCTTGGCGGTACCGGCTATCTGCAAAATGCCGCTCAGATTGGATACGGATACGAGCCTCCAGGGACCAAAGTGAATCAACCTCCGGGAGAAAAGCTGGAATGGCATTTTATTGCCCCTAATGTGCATGACTTCATGTGGGCCGCAGATCCTTCTTACCGGCACTTGGTGCGATATATTCCCAATGGCCCGGTGATCAACGTCTTATATAAAAACAAGAACAATGATCCCCGGCAGGATACGGCGTGGAATAACCTGGCGGATGCTGCGTTGATTGTTTTGCCTTTCATGGAAAAGGAATTCGGAAAATATCCATACAAACAATATTCCTTTGTTCATGGAGGAGACGGAGGAATGGAATATCCCATGAGCACGCTTTTGGTGGGTCCTGGACTAGGCGGCGCCTTCCATGAATGGATGCATAGTTGGTTTCAGGGCATGCTGGGAACCAATGAGTCGCTGTATGCCTGGATGGACGAAGGCTTTACTACCTATGCGACGGATCTGGTATCTAATTATTATTATGAACAGATGCTGATCAGGCATCCGGAAAGCAAGTCATTGCAAGAGCTGATTGCTAAGAACAAGAAGTCATTGCCCCTGCTTCATGCGGACGATTACGCGAGTTATTTCTATCTCATAAATACTGGACTGGAAGAACCCCTTTCGACCCACGCCGACCACTTTAATACCAATTTTGCTTACGGAATTGAATCCTATTCGAAGGGAGCCATGTTCCTGGAGCAACTGGGTTATATTGTCGGGGCTGACACGAGGGACAAGATCCTCCACGAATATTACCGGCTTTGGCGCTTCAAACATCCCAATGCCAGCGATTTTGTTCGCGTGGCGGAGAAGGTGTCCGGTATGCAATTGGATTGGTATAAAGAATACTGGATATATACGACGAAGACCATCGATTATTCCATAGACAGTTTGTGGGAGGAAAACGGGCACTCCAGGATCCGGCTAAAGATGCTAGGCAAAATGCCCATGCCCCTGGACGTCCTATTGGAATACAGCGACGGGAGCAAACAACTTTTTTACATACCTCAATTCCTTATGTTCGGATCCAAACCTTCGGAGGACGCAAGGGTTCCCCGAGTCGTTGAGGATCCATGGAAATGGACCAGTCCGACATATACCTTTGACGTTAGCCGTCGTCTCCTGGACCTAAGGGCAGTAGAAATCGATCCATCCCAGCGAATGGCAGACGTGAACCGAAAGAATAATCGGCTTGAGCTGCATTGGTGAGCGTCCCGGAGTAATAATTAAAAATTTAGCCAGGTCATCCTATTGGGTGGCCTGGCTAATCAGTTAATGCGTCTACTAAGGATTTGCGTTCTTAGGAGTTAAAGACAAATTTCCAAGGATAGGGCAAATGATTAACGCGATATCTGATTTGCAACCTTGACCCAAAGATAGGATGGCCTCCCATCAGGCGCAATACCATTTTGAGGTAATTTTTTTCCGGAAACAAGCCAGAATGGGATTGTTCAAGCCAAGGCTCACCTCACCTGCGGTAGAACTTGTTGATTGCTTCCACCCGGTTGTTTACGTGAAGTTTCTCGTAGATGTGATAAACATGTTTCCGGACCGTTTCCTGGCTTATGAAAAGATGCGCGGCGATTTCTTTGTACAATAATCCTTTAGCTAACAATTCAAGCGTTTCATTTTCTCGGTTGGACAGGATTCCGATTGATTTGCCCATAGAAGCCCCTTCAGGCGGCCCGTCAATAAGCGTTTTGTTTTGAAATGCATTAACAATTTTTCTGGCAATTTGGCTGCTCATGGGGGCTCCTCCTTCATAGAGTTCGCGGATGGCTTCCAATAATTTCGCTGGCGCGGTTTTCTTTAGAATATACCCGTTGGCTCCGGCGGTAAGGGCTTCAAATATTTTCTCATCTTCTTCATACACCGTGCACATCATATAGAGGATTTCCGGATTTTGAGGCTTTAGCTCCCGGACGCAACTGATTCCGCTTTCACCATCCCCCAGATTGATATCCATAAGGACGACGTCCGGGCTAATTTTAGGAATCCCGATCATGGCTTCTTCGGAGCCGACAAAGCTTCCGGCCAGGCGGTATCCGTCCGCCATTTCAATAATTTGCTCCAGTGCGGAGCGGATGTCTTTGTTGTCATCTACAATACAAACGGAAATTGGCATATTGCAAAATTGTGATGAATTCCCCAATAAAAAATACCATTTTGTGGTAATCCTGAATTTGTGCTCTTTTCAGGCTGGTTGAGCCTTGGAGCGGCTTTGCCGGGAAGCATAGACCACATACTTTTCCCTGAAATAGGCCTCTTCGAATAACTGGTTGATCGGGATCAGGCGGGGCTGAACGGAGCAGGAAACCAACTCTTCGCTAAGGTCTCCTCCTTTAAGGCAGATCAGTCCGCAGGGGGCAGTGAGCGGGCGGGTCCGCAACAGGGGCAGTGACCAATCCCAGAGCTCACGCAAGGGGGCAACAGCCCGGGAAACCACGCAATCAAACCTGCGTCCGCGGATTTCTTCGGCCCTGATCTGCTCAGCGCTAAGGTTATGCAGCCCCAGGGAATGCCCTATAGCTCGGACCGCCGCAATCTTTTTCCCGATTCCGTCGATCAGGTGGAAACGTACTTTGGGGAAGAAAATGGCCAGGGGAATGCCTGGAAATCCGCCTCCGGTGCCCAAGTCTAGAATCTGCATGCCCGCCTTCAAGTCAAAAGCCGCGGCAATGCTCAGGGAATGAAGAACGTGTTTTTCATACAGGCCGTCCAGATCTTTGCGTGAAATGAGGTTTATCCGGCTGTTCCAATCGCGATATAATCCCTCCAGCGCCTCCCACTGTCGCGTCTGGTTCGGTGACATGGAGGGGAAATGCCTTTGAATCAGCCCCACGCCGGTCTCGGCTTTCTCCATAATGCAGGGAGGAAAATGAAATAATAAAAGAACATCCACAAATCCAGCAGCCACCACCAGGGGAACAAGTCCTGCTCTCGCAGTTTGCGCATGGCTCCGAAATAAATCACCGATTGAAAAACCAGGCGCAGGGCGAAGACAGCCAAAACGGCTCTCCAGTCAAAGAGGAACAAGCTGGCCACCAGGAACGGAAGATAGCAAAAATGCGAAAAAGAGTAGATACCCAGCAAAAGTTTGTGCCTTCGTTTGTAGTACTTGGCTGTGGTGAAATGTCTTTGTTTCTGCTTGATCCAGTCGCTCCAGGTATTTTTAGGCTCCGAGAGAGTGAAGCTGTCCGGGTCGATGACGATCCGGGTGTTTTCTTTATTGGCGACGCGATTAATGAACAGATCATCGTCACCGCCGAGGATATGATTCACCGAAGAGAACCCCTTATTCTTGAGAAACAATTCTCTCCGGTAGGAAAGGTTTCGACCCACACCCATATAGGGTGTACCCGCCAAGGCAAAGGAGAGATACTGGAGCGCAGCATGAAAAGTTTCAAACCGGATGATCTTGTTGAGCAGGCCAGGCTGCTTTCGGTATGGGCCGTAGCCTAAAACCACTTCTATGCCTTCTTCGTAGCCATCCTGCATTTTTTGCATCCAGAATTCGCTGGCGGGAACGCAATCGGAATCGGTCAGCAGCAGGATCTCATATTTAGCTTCCTTAATGCCGATACTGAGGGGGTATTTTTTCCCGGAAATGCCTATGGCTTCCTGCTGGAGGTTCACGATATGCAAACCCTTAAATGTTTTCTTGAATTCGTCGAGTAGATACCGGGTGTCATCCTGACTGTTGTGGTTGACTACGATGACTTCGTTGGTGCTGCTGTAATTTTGCAGCAAAGAACCTGGCAGATTGGCTACCAGCTTTGCCGCATCGTCCCGTGCACAAATGACGACACTGACGGGATGCTGTTGTGATTTCTCTTTGGGTTTTCCCCGGTAGAAAGCCAGGCGACGGAAAAACCATCCGTGATAGAACAGCTGAATGAGCGTAATCAAACAAAACCCCGCGAAGATGATCTCCCTCCAAGCCAGTTGGGTATGCAGTTTGTCCATGCGCAGTCAGCATTGAGCGGCAAATTTCTGTCCGCTTATTTCCGCTAAAGTAAGGAGAAGGTCCGATTTAGGAGTAATTGCTTTCCTGCTATCTTGCACCGATGAACCTCCGCACGGAAAAATTGCGATTTATGCTGCAGGGGAATGATGCTCAATCTTCCGCCCGGGCAGGAAAAATCACTACCGATCACGGTGAGATTCTTACTCCCGCATTCATGCCGGTGGGTACAGCCGGAGCCGTAAAGGCGCTTACCCAGGAACAATTGCGCAGCGATGCCAAAGCCCAAATTATTTTGGGGAATACTTATCACCTGTACCTGCGCCCCGGAATAGATGTGATCGAAGAAGCCGGAGGTTTGCACCGCTTTATGGGATGGGACCAACCAATCCTGACAGATAGCGGGGGATACCAGGTCTTTTCATTGTCCGCTTCCCGAAAAATAACTGAGGAAGGGGTTACTTTTCAATCCCACATTGACGGCTCCAGACACTTGTTCACCCCCGAACTAGTCATCGATTTCCAGCGTAGTATCGGGGCCGATCTCATAATGGCGTTTGATGAATGCGCGCCCTATCCGAGCGAACACGCCTATGTGCAAACATCCATGGAACTGACTCACCGATGGCTGGATCGTTGCCACAAAAGATTCATGGAAACGATTTGCCCGCACGGGATCAGCCAATACCTTTTTCCTATTGTCCAGGGAGGGATTTATCCAGATTTACGGAAGATATCGGTGGAATATGTCCAAACGAAAGATGCATCAGGCTATGCAATTGGAGGTTTGAGCGTTGGCGAACCCGCAGGCTTGCTGTATGAGATTTGCGGGCATTGTTGTGAATTGTTGCCCAAGGATAGGCCAAGGTATTTAATGGGCGTGGGCACCCCGGCAAATATTTTGGAGTCCATTTCATTGGGTGTGGATATTTTCGACTGTGTGTTGCCGACGCGCAACGGAAGGAATGCCATGCTGTTTACTTCCCGTGGCATTTTGAATATAGATAACAAAAAATGGGAGAGGGATTATTCTCCTTTGGATGATGGCTTTCCTTCAATCATCAGCAATAGCTGTAGCAAAGCCTATTTGCGGCACCTGATCAAAAGCAAGGAATTATCCGGGCTCACATTGGCCAGCGCGCATAACCTGGCCTTCTATGGCCACTTGCTCTCCGAATCCCGCCGAAGGATCCTGGAAGGGCGGTTCGCGGCTTGGAAGCAGGAGCAGGTTACGCTCCTGCAAACCCGGCTTTGATTTAGCGGGAAAGGCTATTTTTTCTTTGTGAATACATATTCTTCTCCACGTTCCCGGAGGGTGAATTCCCCTTTTTCTGGCCTGAACTCCACCACGATGTCGGCCTTATCAAAACTGAAGGTATTTTCACCGGTCTGCTCCAATGGAAATGCACCCTGGTTGGTGGCCCGGGCCTTTAGGCTGCCGCTATCCGCAGTAATCGTTATTTCTAATGGAATGGAGGTATTGGCGTACACTCCCGCGTAAATGGAGAGATCAGCTGCCTTTTTAAAAGGAGCCATGTCATTTCCTGCCAGGCTGTTGTTCGCCTCATTCACGTCGGGAAGTACCTTGTCGGGATCTAAGGTTGCTTGGGTTACCTTGGTTTTGGAGGGGTAATAAAATTTCCAAGTGTCTCCATGCTCCCATATTTCAACGGGCAGATTCACGCGCCCGCTCATCCCGTTTGATTCTTTGATTTCTGCCGTCACCGGCATGGGGAGCTGTCCCAGGTTTTTGATGGTGATAATGGCACCTTTGCTGGTATCGTTTCCCGAATACGCCACACCTACTACCGCCTGGTCGATTTGCCAGTTATTCAGGAACCAGCCCCTCCAGAACCAGTCCAGGGTTTCCCCACTATAATTTTCAATAGCATGAAAAAAATCGAAGGGCATCGGATGCTTATAGGCCCAGCTGCTGATATACCAGCGGAATGCACCGTCAAATCGATCCTCTCCCAGGATCTGCTCGCGCAGGAGCTGGAGACCCATACTGGGCTTGAAATAAGCATTCAGACCGAGGTTTCCTCCACTCGTAACGTCCGGAATCGTCATGATGCTTTCCGTGCGGCCGCCGAAAACGCGTTGATGGTGCCGATTCTGTTTGCCGTGGTAAAATTCGCCGTGATTGAAATCCTGTGTTGCAATCGTATTGATAAACGTGTTAAAGCCTTCATCCATCCAGGGATATTTCCTTTCATTGCTACCAACGATCATGGGGAACCAGGTATGGCCAAATTCATGGCAAGTGACTCCCCAGAGGCCTTCCCCTGCGGATCCTCCACCGCAGAATACGATCCCCGGATATTCCATGCCGTTCACGCTGCCTGCGACATTGGTAGCGACCGGATAGGGAAATTCGTACCATTTGTTGGAATAGAGTTCCAGGCAGCCTTTCACAAATTCGGTTGACCGCTTCCAAGCCTTAGGATTGGCGCTTTCCACCGGATAAACGGACATGGCCAAGGATTTCTTTCCGCTCGGCAAGTTGATGCGTGCGGCGTCCCAGATAAAGGATGTCGAAGCGGCCCAGGCAACATCGCGGGCGTTGCTGCATTTGAAGTGCCAGGTTAACCGGGAGACCTGGGGTCTTGATTTGGGGTCATTTATCTCGGATTCCGATCGGATCATTACAGTCGAGTCGCTTTTTCGGGCTTCGGCCAGGCGTCTAATCTCAAGGGGGGTCAGTACTTCCTCGGCGTTCACCAGCTCCCCGGACCCCACCACGATTTGTTTGGCGGGAGCGTTGATGGTATAGTCATAATTCCCGTATTCCAGGTAAAACTCCCCCTGACCCAGGTAGGGGAGCGTATTCCACCCTTCGACATTGTCAAATACACACATGCGGGGGTACCACTGCGCCATTTCATAGATCCGGCCGTTTTTTGTTTGCTGCATCCCCATCCGGTCTGTGCCATATTCGGGTATTTTGAACGAGTAGGCAATCCGAAGGACCAGCGAGTCGCCGCTGGGCTGCAAGGGCCGGTTGAGGCGCACCTGCATCCGGGTGTCGCTCACAACATAATCCGCTTTTTCTTCCTTTTGGCCATGAAGTATTTTGACCGATTCAATCGCATATCCTCCTTCAAAATTCCGATTGGCCCATCGGCCACCGGTGATTTCCGTCCATAGATCACCACGAGAATCTTTGCTGTAAATGTTCTGGTCTAGCTGCAACCAGACAAATGGCAAATGCTGGGGACTATTGTTTTGGTAGGTAATAGTTACCGTCCCGGATAGGCTATTCGCTTCGTCATCAAGCGAAGCAGAAATCTTGTAGCTTGCCCGGTTCTGCCAGTATTTAGGGCCTGGAGTCCCGTCGGCAGCCCTCACCTCGTCCCCGTAATTGGGGTAAAACAAGGGAGCAAACGCTTCGTGCTGGTCAAATTTTGGAGGTTCCTGTGCCTGTGCAAAGGAAACCGTCGGAATGAATGTCGCGAAACTAAGTATTGCGAAAAACCACTTCTTCATGTGTGTTAGATTGATCTTAGAAATAGCGATAAAGATAAGGCGGAAGTGCCGCGCAAAAAAAAAGGAAAATGGCTGTTAGCAGGCGAAACTCGCAATATTTAGCTATCCGCCTTATATTTAGGGTTGCGGAAAATCACCTCGCTGCGGACGAAAAATTCAGCGAAAGAAATATACGGATGAAGAAAATCCTTTGTGGATGCTTACTAGTCTTGCGCCTGGGAGCCCTTGGCCAGGCCCACGGTCCAATCCCGGTCATATTCGACACCGATATCGCTCCCGACTACGATGACGTTGGAGCTTTGGCAATCCTGCATGCCTTGGCCGACACAAAAGAGGTATCCATACTGGCGACGATGTCATGCAATTCGTTTTCAACCACGGCGCCAACCTTGAGCGTCATCAATACCTATTTCCATCGGGCCAATATCCCGATTGGTGTCAATTCGACAGGATTCCCTGACAAGGAATGCAAGCAAAAATGGGCGCAAGCCATCATCCAAAAGTATCCTCATTCAATTCATTCCAATGCGGAGGCTATGGATGCCGTTCTGTTATACCGGAAGATTCTGTCTGCCCAGCCGGACCATTCGGTAACTATCATAAGTACTGGGTTCTTCAGCAATCTTGCCCACCTTTTGACATCTACCGCCGACGCCTATTCTCCATTGAGCGGCAAAAATCTGATTGCTCGAAAAGTCAGGCAATTGGTTTCCATGGCAACCCGGCTGGACAAGGACAGCACCGAAGGGTATGAATTCAACGTAGTCGTGGATGCTTCGTCTTCCAAGCTGGTTTTTGAGCAATGGCCTACACCGGTAATCCTTAGCGGATTCGAGGTTGGAGCCGACATCCATACCGGCATTCGACTGATCCAGAATCAGGAAATCCGGAACAGTCCCGTTCAGGACGCTTTCCGAATTGCTCTGACCAGTGATCGGAATACCCAAGGCCGGAGTAGTTGGGATGAGACCGCCGTGTTGGCGGCCGTACGGGGATTCGCGCCATGGTTTGATACCCTGCGATTGAACTTTCGCATTGAAGCGGATGGCCGGAACGTAGTCATTCCCGGGCGGAAATTCACTTGTCTGCGCCTCCGATTGGCGCCCGATCAAGTCGCTCATGACCTGGAGGAGTTGATGATGCAGCAGCCGAAAAGTAGAGGATTGAGGTAGGATCCGGTCATATCAGCTCATCAGTATCGGGCGGATTTTCACAAACCCTTTACAAAGAGCGAACATCCTTAAACCATTTTGGGCTACTTTTGCGGCCAATGGTTGGATAGCCGTTCCTCAAGAATGAAACTCCTGGACTGGTACATACTCAAAAAGCTTATCACCACCTTTGTTTATACCATTTTGATCATCAGTACGGTGGCTGTGGTCGTCGATATTTCGGAAAAAGAAGAAGACTTTGCCCGATCCGGCTTAAACGCTTGGCAGCTTGTTACCCATTATTTCATTGGATTCGTGCCCTTTTTTATGGCGCTAACTTTCCCCCTCCTGGTTTTTATTGCCGTAATCTACTTCACTTCAAAAATGGCGGGTCAATCCGCATTTGTTGCCATGCTAGCCGGAGGCATTCGCTATAATCGGATTCTTCGACCCTACCTGATCGGAGCCATTTTGCTGAGCGTGATCTTCTGGCTCGCGAGCAGGACCTGGGTTCCCAAGGCTAACGTGATTCGCACCGATTTTCAGGCAATATATGTGGACCGGAACAGTTCTTACAATGCAGACCCATTCAAGACAAATAACTATTACCTGCGCGTCGACTCAGTGACTTTCGCGGGCATGCGGTATTATGATACGGCAAACAAGAATGCCCGCGACTTTTTCTTGTACCGGATTCGCAACAATACCATTTTTTATAATCTTAGGGCGGAGACCGTTCACTGGGATACGGGTAAGCGAGATTGGCGGCTTGACAATATTGTGGAGCGGAAAATGGATGGGATTCATGAATCAGCCGCAAAGCTAGTATCCATGAACTTGAATCTCAATGTCACACCCCGGGAAATGATGCGGGATGAGTATCAAAAGGATAAACTTACCACTCCCGAATTGAAGGATTTCATCCGGAGAGAAGAAATACGCGGCGCCGAAGGACTAAACGTATTCAAGGTCGAATATTACAACCGCGACGCCACTCCCTTCTCCATAATTATTATGACCATGATGGGCGCCGTCGTGGCTTCCCGGAAAATCCGGGGAGGAAGTGGACTTCATCTTGCATTCGGCTTGGTGTCGGCCTGCTTCTTCGTAGTGATGAGCAAATTCTCCCTAACCTTTGCCATTAAAGGCAATTTTCCGCCGGCGCTTGCGGCCTGGATGCCCAACATACTTTTTAGCGGAGTCACCTATTGGCTGTATCGCATTGCGCCCAAGTAAGTCTGGGGGCTCAAGCCTTGCCAGTTGGGCTCTTTTGTCTTCGCAATTGCGCTATCTTTATCCTGTTCTTTCAAACTGCCATCTCCAACCGGATCTGCATAAATCAACTTCACATGGCATCTATTAAAGAAAGGTTTAAGAAAAAGGCCGATGCGGTGGCATTGGAAATCAAAGAATTACTTAAACAGCACGGAAATAAGACCATTGGCGAAGTCAACCTCAGCCAAATTTATCAAGGGATGCGGGGTATGACCGGACTGGTAAGCGAAACTTCTCTGTTAGATGCACAGGACGGAATTCGATTTCGAGGCTTTTCAATTCCGGAACTGCAAAAGAAATTACCTAAGGCACCGAAGGGAACAGAACCTTTGCCGGAAGGCCTCTTTTACCTCATGCTATTGGATGAGTTGCCTTCCGAAGATGACGTCCATGAAATAACCTCTGTTTGGCAGCGTCGAAGCCATGTTCCGAATCATGTATTTGCTGCCATCGAAGCGCTTCCCGTATCAACTCACCCTATGACGCAGTTTGTAGTAGCGATCATGGCGCTCCAAACAGAGAGCCAATTTGCCAAGCGCTACAGCGACGGCATGAACAAGAAAGATTATTGGGAAGCGGTTTTTGACGATAGCATGGATCTGATCGCCAGGCTGCCTCGGGTGGCCGCCTACATCTATCGCAGAAAATACAAAAAGGAGGACCATATCCATCCTAACGGGTTGCTCGATTGGGCGGGAAATTTTGCCCATATGCTGGGTTATGAAGACGAGACGTTCAAAGAACTCATGCGCCTTTATATGACTATTCATGCCGACCATGAAGGAGGCAACGTCAGCGCGCATACGGTACATCTGGTCGGATCAGCCCTAAGCGATCCATATTTGAGTTTTGCCGCAGGGATGAATGGCCTGGCAGGTCCCCTCCATGGTCTGGCCAACCAGGAAGTGATCAAGTGGATTGAAGAGCTTCGCAAAGAGCTCGGCACGGAATTGCCTTCCCCCAAACAGATCGCCACCTACGTGCAGAAGACGCTAAGCGAGGGAAAAGTAGTTCCCGGATACGGGCATGCGGTGTTGCGAAAGACGGATCCAAGATTCACTGCACAGATGGAATTTGGCAAAAAGCACCTTCCCGACGATCCGCTCGTGAAAACAGTCTGGAACATATATGAAACCGTGCCTCCTATACTAAAATCGCTCGGCAAGATCAAGAACCCCTGGCCGAATGTAGATGCCCACAGCGGAGCCCTCCTGGT
>Ga0207040_1167_pt2 | contig 18868 bp, 20 predicted proteins | sample Alteio_BWMinCont_72_FD_153279 | JGI IMG/M metagenome (GOLD analysis project Ga0207040, IMG submission 153279) | Enriched cells from forest soil in Barre Woods Harvard Forest LTER site, Petersham, Massachusetts, United States -... | ecosystem: Environmental > Terrestrial > Soil > Temperate forest >... | reverse complement strand
TGGCACTGGATCCCTATTCTTCCTTTGGTCATGACGGCATCGTCGAAGGCCGGGAAATAGTCAATGATGCCACGGTGGAAGTCCTGGCCCAAATGAGCCTGGTGCACGCCCGCTCCGGATCGGATTGGGTTGCGCCGAGCGACATGATGGATGGCCGGGTTGGAAGAATTCGCGATGCCTTGGAGCAGGATGGATTCTCCGGCATAGGCATCATGGCCTACAGCGCAAAATACGCTTCCTGCCTGTACGGGCCTTTTCGTGATGCCCTGGACAGCGCTCCGGGCTTTGGGGACAAGAAAACTTACCAAATGGACTTTGCCAATCGGAGGGAAGCCGTGAAGGAAGCCCTGGCGGACGTGGCCGAAGGTGCGGATATGGTCATGGTGAAGCCCGCCCTGGCATATCTGGACATCATCCGCGAAGTACGCAACGCCGTGCATGTTCCGGTCAGCGCCTACCAGGTCAGCGGCGAATACGCAATGATCAAGGCTGCAGCTGACCGGGGATGGCTGGACGAATCCAAGGCGATCCTGGAAACGCTGACGGCCATCAAGCGCGCCGGTGCAGATCTAATCGCCAGTTATTTTGCCAAGGATGCAGTACGGCTGATTTCCTGATGCAAACCAGCGCTACCCAAATGGAAAGCAAAAACAAACAGTTATTTGATCGGGCGCAGCGCTTCATCCCGGGCGGGGTTAATTCTCCCGTGCGCGCCTTTCGCGCGGTCGGCGGGACTCCGGTGTTCATGCATTCCGGAAAGGGCGCCTATTTGTTCGACGTAGATGGCAGGCGATACATTGACTTCATCTCTTCCTGGGGAGCGTTGCTCCTGGGTCACGCCTATCCGCCGCAGGTGCAGGCCATCCAGGAATGCGCCGCCCGATCTACATCTTTCGGCACGCCTACCGAGCTCGAGGTCCAGATGGCTGAACGAATCGTCAGCATGGTTCCCCAGGTCGAACTGGTGCGCATGGTTAACAGCGGCACGGAAGCCTGTATGTCCGCGCTGAGGCTGGCTCGTGGATATACGGGCCGCAATAAGATCATCAAGTTTGAAGGCCATTATCACGGACATGCCGATCCCTTCCTGGTAAAAGCCGGGAGCGGCCTGGCCACCCTCGATATTCAAGAAGTGCCTGGCGTTACGGCAGGCGCGGTCCGGGATACCTTGCTGGCACCTTTTAATGACTTGCCGGCGGTGGAGTCTTTGGTTGCCGGCCATTCCGGGGAGCTGGCGGCCATTATCCTCGAACCGGTAGCCGGGAATATGGGCTGCGTCCTCCCCGAGCAGGGATACCTGGGGGGCCTTCGCCGGATCTGCAACCGCGAGGGGATTGTACTCCTCTTTGACGAAGTGATGACGGGATTCCGGCTTGCGCCGGGCGGGGCCCAGGAACTATTTGGAATAGATGCGGACCTGGTTACTTTCGGCAAAGTCATCGGGGGCGGGATGCCCGTAGGCGCCTTTGGCGGTAAAAGGGCGATCATGGAATGCGTCGCGCCGCTCGGTAAGGTCTATCAGGCAGGAACCCTGAGCGGCAATCCGATCGCCATGGCTTCGGGGCTGAGCGTGCTCACGGAACTGGCTCAGAATCCAGATCATTACCATTCCCTGGAGGAGAAAACGGTTTTTCTTAAGAATGGTTTGCGCGAAGTATTCCAAGCCTGGGGAGGCCCCTTTGTCATCAATCAGTTGGGATCGATGATCAGCCTCCATTTCATCGATCGGCCCGTGCGGGATCTAAGCAGCTCAGCCGCGGCCGACGCAGCCCGATTCGCCCGTTTTTTCCATGGCATGCTGGCCCGGGGCATTTATCTTCCGCCATCCGCTTTTGAGAGCTGGTTCCTCAATGATGCCTTAACCTTCGCCGACCTGGAGGAAACGATCGAAGCCGCTCGGCAAACGCTCCGAGGACTGGATTGAGCCATTTTCGATGAGGCTTGCCCTGGCTTTGGCCTGGGGGGAGTTGAGCCGTTTTTTCTTGGTCAGTGCAGCAGAAGCTCGCAGGGTTTGAGCCCGGTATGTTTCTTGAAGGCAGTAGAAAAATGTGAAATGGAAGAGTAGCCCAGCATAACAGAAACTTCCGTCACGCTTAATCCTTTTTCATAAAGCAGGTACCGCGCATGTTCCATGCGCTGACTTTGGTAGAAATCAAATATGGTGGTTCCGAACATCTCCTTGAACCCCATTTTCAGGTAACATTCGTTGATCGCCACTTTCCGGCTAAGTTCTTTAATCGTCAGCGGGTCACCGATACGATCCAGCAAGATTTCGCGAGCTCGGGTTATCTTTTCCCGGTCCTCTTCATTGGACAAGAACTTACACCGGAAGCCGTCCACTTCCTTGTCACCCAGCATGCACTCGAGACTATAGAGAAGCAATATCTGCGCCTGGGCATTGACGTATATATTCTCCAGGCTCCCGGAAAAGGAATGGTTCAGCAACGCTTCCAGCACGAGGCGCGTCCTTCCGCACAGCGATAGGATCTTAGTAAAAGAGGAGCGGTGGCTAAAATTCAATATCTCCTCCGATAAGGGATTTTCCGGCTTTAGCGGCTTTAGGAATTGCAACAAGTGAGTGGGGGAAAATCGAAAAGAAAGCAAGTCGACGCTTTCGGTGCGCTCCGAACAGGTTTTGGATTCATTCAGCCGGCAACTATTGCATTCCGTATCTTTTTGCTGGCAGTAAACATTTCCGGCGACACAGAAACGCAATTCCAGGAAATTTTCCCGGGGTTCCTCCTTTCGGTAATGGTATACCATCATTCCCAAGTCCTCCAGGCTCCATTGCGCCTGCCGGCGGTACCGGCTGAATACGTATTGAACGGAGCCGGGGATCATCCGCTCCTTTTCCTGAAGAAGCTGCATTTGATCCAGCAAAATCGGCTGTTTGTACGCGAGAGATAAGATATCGTAGGGTTCGTGCATAATCGCCTGCAAGGTAGCCCCTAAATCTCAATTCACTCCTCCCGGGAGCCCTTTGGGAATAACCCGAGAATCTTTTGGCGGAACTACGACAATTCAGCTTTTTAAGGCCCGGACCCTGTGCACAAATAGCCCGAAAAAAGAGCCTTGGCCAGGCCGCTAAAAGGCTTATTTTTCGTACATTTGCAGACTCTATAAATAAATTGTTAACCCCAAGATTTTCAAGGAATTTATGAATGATCCGACGAGGGAAATGCTAACTCCCGTCAGCTATGGCTATGGAGCCGAAAGTATTCAGGTTCTCGAAGGCATAGAAGCCGTCAGGAAAAGGCCAGCCATGTACATCGGCGATGTCGGGGTCAAGGGGTTGCATCACCTGGTCTACGAGGTGGTCGATAACAGCATTGATGAGGCACTGGCGGGGTATTGCAAAAACATAGAAGTCAATATTTTTGAAGACAATTCGGTCAGCGTAATCGATGATGGCCGGGGCATTCCGACCGGAATGCATGCCAAAGAAGGTAAAAGCGCCTTGGAAGTCGTCATGACCATGCTTCATGCCGGCGGCAAATTCGACAAGAACACCTATAAGGTATCCGGGGGGTTGCACGGCGTCGGACTCAGCTGTGTCAACGCGCTAAGCAAGGACCTGCATGTCCTGGTCCGGCGCGAAGGCAAAATATTTGAGCAGGACTATAAGATTGGCGTTCCCCAGTATTCGGTCCGCGCGATTGGGGAAAGCAATTCTACTGGAACCGAGATTCACTTCTGGCCCGACAACAGCATTTTTATCACGATGATCTACAATCGGGATATTCTGGAAGGCCGGCTGAGGGAACTCTCTTTTTTGAATCGACGGGTCAAAATCCGCATCAACGACCTGAGGGAAAAGGACGAAGCCGGACAGACCTATTCAAAAACTTTTTATAGCGACGGGGGAATCGTCGAGTTTGTGGAGATGCTGGATCGCAATGCGGCCAGGAACCCGCTGATTCCGAAAGTGATCTATGTTTCTGGGCGGGACGAGGAGACCAATGTCATTGTCGAAGTGGCGCTCTGCTACAACGACAGCTACAGCGAACATATTTATTCGTACGTCAACAACATCAATACCATTGAAGGAGGGACTCATGTGGCCGGCTTTCGCCGGGCCCTTACCCGGGTATTCAAATCCTATGGCGACAAGCAGGGTCTTTTTGAAAGGGCGAAGGTTGAAATCGAGGGGGATGATTTTAGGGAAGGACTAAGTGCGATCATTGCACTCAAAGTTCCCGAACCCCAATTTGAGGGCCAGACCAAAACCAAGCTGGGAAATAACGAAGTCAGCGGCGTGGTTGATTCAACGGTATCCAAAGTGTTGGAGGCTTACCTGGAGGAAAATCCCCGAGACGCCAAGAATATCATTCAGAAAGTAATCCTGGCCGCGCAGGCCCGGGCGGCAGCCCGGAAAGCCCGCGAACTGGTGCAGCGAAAGAGCGTGCTCAGCGGCGGCGGCTTGCCCGGCAAGCTGGCCGATTGTTCCGAGCGCGATCCAAAGCGTTGCGAGCTTTACCTGGTGGAAGGAGATTCGGCAGGTGGTACCGCCAAGCAAGGCAGGGACCGGAGTTTTCAAGCCATCCTTCCCCTGCGGGGAAAAATTCTGAATGTAGAAAAGGCCATGGAGCATAAGATCTACGAGAATGAAGAAATTCGGAATATGTATACGGCCCTGGGAGTCACAGTGGGTACTGCAGAGGACCCCAAGGCCCTGAACCTGGTCAAGCTCCGCTATCACAAGGTCATCATCATGACCGATGCTGACGTGGATGGAAGTCATATCGCCACCCTGATCCTGACCTTTATTTACCGGTACATGAAGGAGCTTGTTGAGCAGGGATATATTTTCATTGCCCAGCCTCCGCTGTATCAGCTCAAGAAGGGGAAGGACCAGGTATATGCCTGGAATGAGGAGCAACGGAAGGCGATCGCCGAGCGGCTGGGAGGGGGCAAGGAGGATAGCGTCAACGTTCAGCGCTATAAAGGCCTGGGAGAAATGAATGCCATACAGCTTTGGGAAACGACCATGAATCCGGCCACCCGCACCTTGAAACAGGTTACGATTGAGAGCGCAGCCGAGGCCGACCGGATATTCAGCATGCTGATGGGGGATGAGGTTGCGCCGCGACGGGATTTCATCGAAAGCCACGCCAAATATGCCCGATTGGACATCTGAAAGCCCATCTACTTATTAATCAGGTAATTATCTCAATACCGGCGCCCAAACAGGAAAAAAGAGTACCTTTGGGCGCGAATCTCAAAACGAGATAGCAAATCTCAATATTTACGATCGATAAACCAGATCTCATGTCTACTGAAGTCACTTTAACGGCTTACAACGTCAAAACCAAAGAGAGAAACGTACCTATCAAAGACGCCGTCATCACCAAGACCGCTAAGGGCGCCTATATGGCCCAGGGAAACGACGGGAAGGGAAATAAGCTTACGACCCTGCTGGGGGAAGAAAAAGCCTTGGCCGCCATCAAAGCCGGAATTGCCAAGCAAGGCTGGTAAATATTTCCAAGTAATGCCTCAAATGAAGTCCAACAGGCTGTACTGTTCATTCAGGATCAGCCGGTCGTCAGCTGCAAGCCATTTATGCAGGAGCGTGGCATAAACACGCTTGAAATCTACGCTATAGACGAGGTCGCCGTTGTCCAAATGATCCAGACCAGGAATTGCATTGATCAGCCCCTGCCGTCGCAGGGATGGACTGATCAGGAACATGGTATTTGCCGTGCCATGATCAGTTCCTTCGCTGGCGTTCTGAGCTACTCTTCGACCAAATTCCGAAAAGGTAATGATCATTACATCCTGGAATCGCTGATTCGCTTTTAAATCGCGAACAAAGGCTTCCATGGCTCCATTGAGCTGCATAAACAGCCGCTCCTGCTGGGCGGCCTGGTTCACATGCGTATCAAAGCTCCCCAGGGAGACATAATAGACGCGGGTATTTATATCCGAAAGAATCAGCGATGCGATCGTGCGCAGGTTCTTGCCTAGCTCGGTGTCCGGGTAATCTCCGGCTGTTGGGCGCAGGCGACTTTGGTCATAAATATAGTCGGCGCTCGAAACCGTTTCGGACATGGTTTTATAGAGGTAATCCAAAGGTTGAACAGTCGTGGAAGCGGGGTGGTCAGCCAGCAAGTCCTTGTAAAAGGGCTCGCGGCTTTCCGAATACAAGCGCTTGGGGTCCCTAAGCGCAAGGGCCTTTTGCTTTTCGCCTTTGAGGGCCATACTCAAAACGTCGTCGATCTCCAGCGCCTGGGTGGGATGATCACAGCCCGTGCATTGCGCGTCGAGGTATCTTCCAATCCAGCCGGTATTGAGGTAGCGATCGCTTTCGCTGGCGGTCTGCCAGATGTCCATGCTTCGGAAATGGGAGCGATCCGGATTGGGATAGCCTACCCCACTCAAAATGCCCAGGCTGCCTTCATCATACAAACTCTTCAGGCAGGTCAGCGAGGGATGCAGGCCGGCTTCATCACCGATGGACAAGGCCTTCGCCCGTTCGATGGCGAGCTTGGGCCGCTCCCGGTAATAAATGTCGTTCCTCACGGGTATGACCGTATTCAACCCGTCATTCCCTCCGCTGAATTGCAGCACGACCAGCACCCGGTTGCCAGCATTGATCTGACCAGGCAGTTCAAGGGCCTTCAGGAATCTGGGCAGCATCATCGAGACGGCAGCCAAGCTGCCGGATTGGAGAAATTGACGTCGTTTGATCCGCATAGTAAAGTGATTTTGCCTAACCCGGCCCGCTGTTCAGCACATCTGGAATTCCGGCGTGCTCATAATTTGTATGGTCGCCGTCTTGAGTAGGCTTTCGCGATTCAGCCGGTCCATATACTTCCGAACCGTGGACTCCTGCAGCCCCTGAGCGCCCGGAACCAGGGTCTGCAGAACGGCCGAGACCAATTCCTCGTCTGCTATGCCGTCGTAACGCCGGAAATAGCTTTCCCAATCTATGGACGCCCGAAACGATTGGCCGTTTTTCAATTTGGCCCTGTGGGCCTGATCATCCGGACTTTCCCGCATACCCATTTCCTGGTCATCATCTGCCTTGGCCTTAACCGACCACTCGTTTCCCTGATAGAGGATTTTGGGGATCTGCAGGCGAAACATCAGCGTAGAACTGTCGATCCAATTTAATCCGCCGGGCCAGCCGGCTACATTGGGTGGATAAAACAGGAGCTGGCCGAGCAGGCGCTGGATTAGGATCTGGCTATTTTCATTTTCCAGGATCATGGGCAGCATGCGCCGGATTCCTACCAACCATTCAACGGGTGATTTGACGCGGGTTCCTATGTTCCGGGATTCGTAAAACCATTCTGAAGTAAAAAGGTCTTCCATCAGTCGCCGGATATCGTATTGGCTCTGGAAGAATCTTGTGGCTAACCATTCCACGCGTTCGGGATCGGGTTCATCGTTTACAAAGAATCGATATATCTTGGTGCTTATGAATCGCGCGGTTTGTTTTTCCTCCAGGAGTATGGCCAAAATATCATCACCGTCAAAATTGCCGGTCCTACCCAAAAAAGACTTGACTCCGGCATCGTGCTGAAACCTATGGAACTGGAACTCACCTCCCGGGTTGGCGCTCCATCCGGTAAAAGCCCTAGCCGCTTCTTTGACGTCCTGTTCGCTGTAATGTCCCCTGCCCATTGTAAACAATTCCATCACTTCACGGGCGAAATTTTCGTTGGGATGATCTTTCCGGTTTTGTACATTATTGAGGAAATGCAACATGGCAGCGCTCTTGCTGACTCCATAAAGCAAGTCGCTGAAACGTCCCAGGGCATTTTGGCGGATGACATCCAATAAAAGTTGCTGGTAATACACATTGAGGTTGCGGGAAGCGAAATGTCCGTGCCAGAACAGCGCTATTTTTTCTCGGAACTGGTCCTCTCCGGATATCATTTCCCGGATCCACGCTAGGTTAAGCTGCTGGATTTCCTGCTGAGACTGTTTTAGCAGCCTTTTTTTTTCTTCGGCTGCTTCCAAGCTGGTCTGGTTGGATACCTGCTTCAATCCCAGCATAAGGCCATTGGCCGAATTGTCCACGACTTCAATAGCACGTGGAGACCTAACGGATGATTTGTCCAGCGATTTAAATAAAGTATGGGGGGAATAGGCAAGCGATTCCCTGGCTCCGACGGCGGATGGGCCGAATCCAGCCCTCCACATCAAATGCTGGTTCTTCAGTTCTTTGGTAATGTCCATCCGCAGAATTTGGTTTTGGACCCTGGATTATCCCGAAAGTTTAAACCCGTCAGGATATAGCCTCTGCGCCAAAATAGCGATGCAACACTTCAGGCAGCTCAATGCTTTTGGCTTTCTGATGATTTTCGAGCAGGCTGGCGACGATCCGGGGCAAGGCCAGGGAACTCCCGTTTAGCGAATGCGCCAGGCGATTATCCTTCCCATCCTTGAAGCGGATTTTCATCCGGTTGGTTTGAAAGGATTCAAAGTTGCTGACCGAACTGACTTCCAACCAACGCTGCTGGGCGGCACTGAAGACTTCAAAATCATACGTGAGCGCAGATGCGAATCCCATGTCTCCCGCGCAAAGCTTCAGTATCCGGTACGGAAGATGCAAAGTTTGGAGCAATCGTTCCACATGTCCCAGCATCTCTTCCAGGGCTTGATAACTTTTGTCGGGATGCGCGATTTGCACGATCTCGACCTTGTCGAACTGATGGACGCGGTTTAGGCCGCGCACGTCCTTTCCATAGCTCCCCGCTTCCCGCCGGAAGCAAGGCGTATAGGCAGTCATGCGAACCGGCAGATCAGATTCCTTCAGGATATTGTCCCGGTAAATGTTGGTTACCGGCACTTCGGCCGTAGGAATGAGGTAGAGTTTGTCCTCGCCTACATAATACATTTGTCCCTCTTTGTCAGGCAGCTGCCCCGTGCCCAAAGCCGAGGCTTCGTTTACCAGGTAAGGAGGGGCATACTCCGTATACCCGGCCGCAATATTAAAATCCAGAAAATATTGAATCAATGCGCGCTGGAGTCGAGCTCCCCGGCCAAGATAAACGGGGAATCCGCTTCCCGTTATTTTGTTTCCCAATTCAAAATCTATGAGGCCGTATTGCCTGGCCAGGTCCCAGTGAGCGAGTGGCTGGGCCGGCAAGGATGGCTGAACTCCACCTTCGCGAACGACTTCGTTGTCTTCCGCATTGCGGCCTGCCGGTACTCCGTCAGCAGGAAGGTTGGGGATCTGTACCAGTATGTGATTGATTTTTTCCTCCAGGAGTTCCAAGGCCGACAGATCTGCTAGTCGAATTTTGCATTCGGCGACTTCCGCCTTCTTCCGCTCGGCTTCCTCAAGATTTCCCGAACGCATCAGGGATCCGGTCTCATGCGAAAGCTGCTTAATCCTGGCCCTTACCTCGTCCCGTTCAAATTGTTGCTTCTTCCGTGCTTCATCCAGAACAATCAGCTCATCTATCCAATCCAGCCTGTCGAAATTTCTTAACCTTAGCCTTTCCTTTACCCGCTCCGGATGCTGGCGGATAAACGACAACAATAACATATTTTGAGTTTAGGTAAAGATAGCCCATGGCCCCCAATCAGCCAACGCCGGCCCCGATCAAGGAATTGCCGAAATTCCGGACTGGGCAAATACCTATTTTTACGCAAAGCAAAGTATATGATTGAACCTGGAATGATCACCACGGCGCTTACGCTGGATGGTTACCGCATAACTAAAAATCTCGGTATCGTGCGCGGCATTACCGTGCGTTCCCGCAGCCTCTTGGGGAATATTGCCGGAGGATTACAGAGTTTGTTAGGCGGTCGCCTCACGGTATACGTTGACCTCTGCGAAACCACGAGAGAGGAAGCTTTTCAGCACATGATCCAACATGCACAGGAGCGGGGGGCCAATGCCGTAATCAGCATGCGCTATGACGCGAATGAAGTGATGGATGGGATTACCGAAGTGCTCGCCTATGGAACTGCGGTCATCGCGGAGAAGTCCGCCTGACAGGCGATTCCTACTGCGTTCCGGATTGACGCCCATCCTGGTTTTGGGCGCCATACAATTCGGGATCATGCTTGCGCATGATCCTTTCCGGTTCCGAAAGCGCTGTAAATCCGAACTGAGCATACAGTTTATGGGCATCCCGGGTGGCCAGCATCCAGTTCCGCAAGCCTTGCAGGGATGGATAGGCCATGATCACCCCAATCAACCATCTGCCCAGTCCTTGGCCCCGGAAGGCCTCATCAATGAATACATCGGCGAGATAGCCAAAAGTGGCTTCGTCGGTAACGACGCGGGCAAATCCGATTTGGCGTTCTGTTGAATACAGGCCAAAGCAAATGGATCCGGCAATTGACCTTTCCATGGTTTCGCGCGGAATTCCCCTGGCCCAATACGACCGGACGGAAAGAAAGTCATGCAGGAATGTAAAATCCAGTTCGGCCCGATCCGTGGATATGATATAGGTCCCTTGGCGGTATATTCTGTCATTGTCCATAACCCAAAATTAGGCGTAATCGCAGCCCCTCCGTCGACTCGGGCGATCCCCGGCGATGAACTATTTTTGCAATATGCCAGAAGCGACGGACGACTTACAGGCCCGTTGGTGGGAATTGGAAGCCAGGTTGGTTTCCCGGTTTGGGAAGAAACCGGACATGGAGGCGATTCTTTTTTTGATCGGGATCCAGGAATTCGGGGAGATCCGCCAAAAATTTACCAAAGAGCAAAAACAGGATCTCATGCACGTTGCGATTTGCTCCTTGTTCTCCCAGAGTGGATATTACGAACTGGACCGTATCGATCCCGATGGCTGGCCCCATTTCCAGCAGTTGCGCGCACTGCCGGTCATGAACGCATCGGAACAGGAGAATTTTCTTAAGGATCACGTGTTGCTTTATTTCAAGCATGCCGGATTTTGAATCCCTGATTTGGATATTCACCGCCAATTCCCTCACCAATGATTAAGTGGTCCATTCTGATCCTGGCCATCACCTGGATTTCCTGCAATCCAAGGGTTGCAGAGGGTCTCCGCAAAAAGGATCGCCAAAAAGATGTGCTGCTGGTGACTACGCTGGGAGACCTGGTCATTCGCCTTTCCGATTCCACCCCCCAACACCGGGACAATTTCCTGCGGCTCGTAAAAAAAGGATATTACGACAGCTTGCTTTTTCACCGGGTGATCCGGCGTTTTGTCATTCAGGCGGGAGACCCAGACAGCCGCAGGGCAAAATCCGGAGAAGAGCTGGGATCAGGAGGCCCCGGATATACTATTCCCGCGGAATTCCGATCCAGTTTATTTCACCGAAAAGGAGCAGTCGCCGCCGCCCGTGAATCCGATGCGGTCAACCCGGCAAAGGCCAGTAGCGGAAGTCAGTTCTACATCGTCGAAGGCCATGTCTACTCGGCTGCCGCGCTGGACTCCGTTCAACGGCTCAGGCTGCAGGGGAAGCCTATCCCCGCAGACCATCGAGCCATTTACATGACCCTCGGAGGCGCCCCTCACCTCGATTTGCAATACACCGTCTTCGGAGAGGTGATCCGTGGCCTTGACCGGGTAGATTCGATTGCTTCGGTTCCAACGGATCAAAATGATCGTCCTCAGTCGGATCTCCGCATCTTGCGTGCGAAGCTCATTCAAAGATCCCGACAATGAAGTCTTCTTAATTCGCCGGTTTTTTCAATCTTTGCATCAACAAAACCCCCAATTCATGGATTTTCCCGCAAACCTGCGTTATACCAAAGATCACGAATGGATCAAGCTGGATGAAGCCGGAATGGCAGTTATCGGAATAACTGATTTTGCCCAACGGGAGCTTGGGGATATCGTTTATGTAGAAGTCGAGACCATCGGAAAGGAACTGGAAGCCGGCGCAGTTTTCGGGACGGTAGAAGCCGTGAAAACCGTTTCCGATCTCTTTCTGCCGGTTCCCGGAACGGTGTCTGAATTGAACCCGGCACTTTCCGGCTCGCCCGAGTTAGTGAATACGGATCCCTACGGCAAGGGATGGATGGTCAAAGTGAAAATCAAAGACCCTTCCTCAATTGCCGACTTGCTGGATGCGGCTGCATACGGCCAGCTGGTAGGAAGCAATTAGGGATTGCCAGGAATAATTTATCATTTATCGTTAACCTAGTCCTTTGTCCATCCCAGCCACATATTCAGAGGAGCAGCTGGTACTTGCGCTTAAGAATCGGGATCGTCAGGCCTTCGGTTATTTATACGACCACTATTCTGCCGCCCTGTATACGATAATACGCCAGATTTTGCGGGATCCTGATCGTTCGGATGACGTGCTTCAGGAAGTCTTCACGAATATTTGGCGGAAAATAGAGACTTATGATCCCGAGAAGGGTCGCATTTTTACCTGGATGCTGAATATTGCAAGGAATGCTTCGATCGATACCCTCCGTTCGAAGGACTTCCGCCAGGCCAGGCAAAACCAAGAGCTGTCAGAAACCGTAGATTTCAGGATGGAATCCCGGGCTGTTCAGCCCAATTTTGACCATATCGGGCTAAGGAAAGCCCTGGAAGGCCTCCGGCCGGAATACCGCGAAGTGATCGAACTGGCTTACTATAAAGGGTATACGCATGAAGAGATTGCGGATTCGGCAAAGATTCCCCTGGGTACCGTAAAAACCCGCATTCGGAGTGCATTAATTCAATTACGAGCTCATCTCCGCCAAACGTGAATCTGGAAGAATACATATCAAGCGGTTTGATCGAATCCTGCGTTCTGGGGCTGGCTAGCCCTGAAGAGCTTGAGGAATTCGAAAAGATGTGTGCCAGCCACGAAGTGGTGCGTGAGGCCAGGAAAAGATTTGAACTTTCGCTGGAAATGCAATTGCTGGAAAGCACTGCTAAACCTCCAGTCGAACTAAAGGAAAGAGTACTAAATGGATTAGAGAATAGCGGCCTCAAGCCAAGCCGCGGAAACCACGCTCCAAAAGCCCAGGCCTTGACCCCTCTCCCGGGAAGTGTCTGGCTGCGGTATGCGGCGGCTGCCTGCCTGGTCTTGCTGCTGGGCAGCACGGGGTTGAACATCTATTTTTTCACCCAATACAAGGCGTACATTTTCAAATACGACCAACTTCTGGGTTCCCAGACCCAAATGTTGCAAGCGAGCCAGGCCATGCAAACGAAATTGGGCGATTACCAGGCTTCATTGGATCTAATGCGGGACCCCAGCATGACCGTCGTCAAAATGCCGGGAACGGCCCCCCATCCCGGAAGCCTCACTACGGTTTACTGGGACAGCCGTTCCAAGGATGTTTATCTTTTGATAAATCAGCTGCCGCAACCCGCAGCGGACAAGCAGTATCAGTTGTGGGCTCTGGTCGACGGCAGGCCGGTTGATGCCGGGGTATTTGACCTGGATTCTCCGTCTCTGGTGAAAATGAAAAACATACCCTTGGCCCAGGCATTTGCCGTGACGCTGGAAAAGAGGGGTGGAAGTAATAAGCCAACTATGGAGGCGATGTATGTTATGGGCAAGGTTGCCGGCTAACCCCTGTTCTGCCGCATTGGTCAGGACTAACCTAACTTAAAGAATCTTTTACCGGTATGAAATTTCTAAGAAAATACTTCTCGCGCATTTATTATCCCATTGCGTGGACAATAATCGTAATCGTTTTGCTTACGCTGCCCGGTTCGATGCTTCCCACCGAATCAACCTTTTTCATTCCCAATTTTGACAAGCTGGTGCACATCGGCCTATTCGGTGGCTTTGTCCTGCTGTGGTGTGTTCATTACGGCAGCCGGCAAAGCTCACCCAGGAAATTGCTTCGGTTTTTTTTCATCATGTTCCTGGTGGCTGTGGCGTTCGGGATCGGTACGGAGTATGTCCAAAAATACTTTATCCCTATGCGATATTATGATGAGGGGGACATTATCGGCGATATGATGGGAGCTGGGATCGCCTACGGTATTGCCAACCTAACCCTCAGCAATACAGCCCAATCAAGCCCTGCCGGCGGCCAGTAACTGGCATACTTCAAAAATGATTCATTTCAAAGGACTTAGGGAAAAAAATAAGCCCCTGTGGAAACAGGGGCCGTAACCAAAACTAACTGCTTATGAGAAAATTGACTGCTTGTGTAGTCAAATAGAAAAGACGATTTGTAATCTATAACGCAAAACAGGTGCCAATATTATTCCATTCTGCCGATCAAAATCCAACCAAACCAAGGGCTGGCCTCAAATCCAATATAAATATACGATCATACCGGAGGGTTGAGATTTATGCTTATTTGGAATAACATTTTTTTAGGGATTGCTAACCCTTTGTTATCTGCCTTCCTTGGTGGCCTCCGGTTTCTGACAGCTTGAAATGCAAAGAACTACCCCTATAAGACGCATATAAGACAAAAAGGTTTACTCGGGTTTTGTTAAAAAAACTTAAAGATGCATGGCACCCGGGAGTTCAAATATCCGGCCAGGCCGGCCTCCAGGACCTGGGCATTGTTTCCCCCATTGTGGAATTCGTTGAACATGAATTCCCCGAAGCTATGATCGCCGATTATCGGTCAATCCTGGTCGGTAGGGGGATAGGAAGAAAGGTAAAAACCAAAAGCTGGATCGCCTGAGATTCGGCAAGGAAAGCCGGACAACCGGTCAATTCTGCCTAGCCAGTTTTTCCGCGTTTTCCGCAAACTGCAGGGCATCGACGAATTCCTGAATACCGCCATTCAGCACCTCGGAAAGATTGTACACGGTCAACCCGATCCGGTGATCGGTTACTCGGCCCTGAGGAAAATTGTAGGTCCGGATTTTGGCGCTGCGGTCCCCTGTGCTTACCAGGCTCTTGCGGTGCCGGGCGATTTCTTCTTCCTGCTTCCGGACCTGCTCTTCATACAATTTGGTCCTCAGCATTTTCATGGCCTTTTCCCGATTTCCAAATTGGCTTCTTTCTGTCTGACAGACTACCACGACCCCGGTTGGAATATGGGTCAGGAATACCTTGGTCTCTACTTTGTTCACGTTCTGGCCGCCGGCGCCACCGCTACGAGCCGTTTCCATCTTGACGTCGCTTTCCTTAAGCTCAAAATCCACTTCCTCTGCTTCCGGCATAATGGCGACGGTGGCGGCACTGGTGTGGATTCGGCCGCTCGTCTCCGTATCCGGGACGCGCTGCACCCGGTGCACGCCGCTTTCAAATTTTAGGGTTCCGTAAACGTCTTCTCCGGTAATCTCCACCTGAACTTCTTTATAGCCTCCAACGGTTCCTTCGCTTTCTGAAAGAATTGACGCCTTCCATCCCTTCTTTTCGCTATACTTCATATACATCCGCAACAAGTCGCCGGCAAAGAGGCTGGCTTCGTCCCCTCCTGTGCCCGCGCGGATCTCCAGGATAGCATTTTTCTCATCCTGAGGATCTTTGGGAATGAGCAGCTGCCGGATTTCTGCCTCCATTTTTTCTTTGCGATCGAGCAAGTCGGCCGATTCCGCCCTGGCCAGTTCGCGCAATTCGGAATCCTCCCCCCGCAGGGCCTCGTTGTTGAAATCCAAATCCGCCAGGACCTGGCGGTATTTGTTCTGCGCCTCCACGATTTTTTCCAGGCTTCGGTACTCCTTGCTCATGGCGCTGAATTTCCGGTTATCTTTGACGATCTCCGGATTGCTCAGAGCCACACCCAGGTCCTCAAATCTTGCCCTTATGGCGTCCAATTTATCCAACATAGTGTATCGTCAGCGTTTCCGTTTTCTATCGGAAACCAAACGCAATACAGCGACGATGCCGGTAATAAAAAGGAATTTAAGGCATCGCCCTCTGGTAAAGGATGGCAAAGTTAACCGATTCTCCCTGTAGATGGCCTTTCGAAAGTTCAAACCCGACTATTTGTTCACAGGTTCGCAGCTGCTCGAAAACAGCATGGTTTTGGTATGCCAGGAAGACGGCCGCGTCGAAGCGATTGTCGAGACTCAGGAGGCTGGCGAAGGCGTGGAATGGTTGAACGGACTGATCAGCCCGGGATTCATCAATTGCCATTGTCACCTGGAGCTGAGTCATCTCCGGGGGGTTATCCCCCAAGAAAGCGGTTTGATCAATTTCGTGGAATCGGTCATGGAGAAAAGAGTAAGCAGCATGGAAGAAATCTGGCAGGCCATCGATTCAGCAGAGACCGAAATGCTACAAAAAGGCATTGTCGCTGTGGGTGACATTTGCAACACCCTGCACAGCCTCCAACAAAAAAAACAGAAAAGACTGGCCTACTATAATTTCGTTGAGATCAGCGGCTGGTCACCCGATCTGGTTGAAGGGCGGTTGAACCAGAGTCTTGAGCAGCTGAACCAATTCCGACAACAAGGCGAAGGCAGTAACCGCTGCGCGCTGGCGCCACATGCCCCATATTCCGTCTCCTCCAGGTTGTGGCAGCTCATTGAGCCCTCCCTCCGGGAAAAAACAACCACCATGCACAGCCAGGAGAGCCTTTTCGAAAATGAATTGTTTGAAAAGGGCAGCGGTGATTTATTGCAGCTCTACCGAAGACTGCAGGTCCGCAATCCCGGCTTTGTCCCTTCCGGCAAGAGCAGCCTTCAAACCTGCCTGCCCTATTTGTTGCAATCCAAACAGGTACTGCTGGTTCACAATTGTTTTATCAGTGCTGAAGACCTCGATTTTTGCGAAAATCTGGGCACCTCAATGTCCGGAGAACCGGGTCGGCCGGGAATCTTTTTTTGCCTTTGTCCCCGGGCAAACTGGTATATCCAGCGCAAGCTGCCTCCCCTTGATCTTCTCCGGCGATCCATTTTACCCCTCGTACTGGGCACGGATAGCCTGGCTAGCAACGAGAGCCTGGATATCTTGGAAGAAATCCGCCTGCTGATCCGCCATTTTCCCAAACTCCGCTTGGAGGAAGCCCTGGGCTGGGCAACCAAAAATGGTGCCCGCGCGCTCGGACTTGAAGCCGAATTCGGTAGTTTGGAAGCAGGCAAACGGCCGGGCATTTTGCTGATTGAACAACTGGAAGACAAGGAATTGGGCGCCCGCTCTTCCGTGCGTCGCATCCTTTAACCGCATTATCCCCAGAAGTCGCGTTTATCCGGCAGACAATACAGACTGAAGCACAGGAACAGATTTCACGATACCGAAATCCGCGATCTGGAATGCATAAAACTGAAGGCATGCCTGAAGGAGGACCTTCCGCTGTTCCTGGTTCAGCCCGATCTCCAGCAAATCGTCCGGTTGCTGAACTTTCAGGAATTGCGAAATCCAATCGCTGTATGGCCCTTCCAGGTAATTGCCGTGCGCGGGTGATACCGTCAGGAATACGCCCTGGGTCAAATCCAGGTAAGAACGGTTGGGCGCATATTCATCGCTGATACGAAATCCCAAAAAGGCACAGAAGTTCAGCGCGAAAAATAAGGGGTAATTGGCCAAGACCTTTTCATCTGCCTGGTCCAGGTGGAGGAATGCGTCTTCGACAAAAGCAAACAACTCGGTGTTGGATTCCGGCTGCCTGAGGCACTTAAGTAGGAGCTCAACCATGAACAGAGCGACCGCATTTTTGAAAACGTTAAAGTAGATGTCATCGTAAAGAATCTCCCACCTGAATTCCTTTATTCGCTGCAGATTCTTGAACTCATTGTGGTAGACGACGAGATCGAGCAGGGCCGCCGGTTGGAACATATTGGCTCTTCCCTGACCTTTGGACGAGGAGGTCCTGACTCCGTTCAAAAGATAAGACTGGATTCCGAACTGTTCCGTATACGCGGTAACGATGAGGCTTGTCTCCCCGTATTTGACTCCCCTCAGAATGATCGCTTTGGTTTTGTGGGTCATGCACTGTTCCCCTCCGGGCTGCCTTCAAAGTTACTGGCAAATGCAGGCGCGCGCGCGGAAAAGCCAGTTAAAATAGGTTTCTTTGCCGGGAATTTAAACATTCAATATCAGATTCATGGTCTGGTCCCGCATCGGGCGATTGCTGCTTACATACCGGCTAGGATTTCTTTCGGGTCTCTTAATCCTGACCATATTCATGGGTTACGAGGCAAGCCATGTCGAAATGAGCTATGAATTCGCTCGGGCGCTGCCGAATGACAATCCCAAATTCCTGGCCTACCAGGCATTCCGCAAGAAATTCGGAGAAGATGGAAATCTGTTGGTAATCGGGATCCGCGAACCGGACCTGTTCCGGGCCAAAGTGTTCAATGCCTATCTTGAATTGAATGAAGAGCTGGTGAAAGTGCCGGGGGTCCGGGAGGTCTTGAGCGTTCCGTTCGCCGTGAACCTGGTTAAGAAAGACAGTTCCCACATGATCGCTCCGCGCCTGTTTGGCAATGCCCCCCTAACCCAGGAAGCCATCGACAGCGGAAGAACTGTTTTCTACATGCTGCCATTTTACCGCGGTCTGCTCTACAACCCGGACAGCTCCAGCTACCTCATTGCCGTGCATATTGACCGGGATGTATTGAACTCAGCCAAAAGAATTGCCACTGTCGAAGCAATCACCCGGGAAGGGGACCGCTTTGGCCGGGAACAGGGGATCGAAATGCACTACAGCGGATTGCCAATGATCCGAACCAATTTGGCGACCAAGGAAGCAAAAGAGATGAAATGGTTCCTGTTCAGTTCGATTATGCTTTCGGCCATTTTCCTGCTGATCTTTTTCAGAAGTTTAGGCAGCATGGTCCTTTCCCTGGCGGTCGTGCTGATTGGAGTGGTCTGGAGCCTGGGCACCATGCACCTTCTATCCTATAAAATTACCTTGATCTCCGTATTGATCCCTCCCCTTATTGTGGTGATCGGTATACCGAACTGCATTTATTTCCTCAATAAATATCACACATCTTACCTGGAACAAGGGGATAAGCGACAAGCCTTATTGAACATGATCGGCAGAATGGGCATAGTAACCCTGTTCTGCAATCTTACCGCGGCCATTGGTTTCGGGGTATTCGCACTGACAAAACAATTGTGAACC
>Ga0207040_1172_pt1 | contig 18920 bp, 13 predicted proteins | sample Alteio_BWMinCont_72_FD_153279 | JGI IMG/M metagenome (GOLD analysis project Ga0207040, IMG submission 153279) | Enriched cells from forest soil in Barre Woods Harvard Forest LTER site, Petersham, Massachusetts, United States -... | ecosystem: Environmental > Terrestrial > Soil > Temperate forest >... | reverse complement strand
TTTATTATTAGCCGTTGCCCCTGCCCTACTATGCTTTTATTGCGTAAATAAACTTAACATTGCTCGTCCGTTACTATTTTATTCTGCGTTTTATGTTGTTACCTTTTTTATAGGGTTGTTGTTTTCAAATTACTTTTCAGAAAATAATTTACTGGAAACTTTCTCGCTCAAGCAGCGCGATTTTATTAATGTATCTAAGGGCGGAGTGTTTATCCAAAACAATACATATTTTGTTAGGATAGACCCCGATAAAAAAATGTTTTTAGATACACTTTCAAAAAATAACTTTAAAATAAAACCCGGCAGCACATACATGTACTGGACAAATGAAAATTTTATTGATACACTTTACACAAAAAACAGTACCGATACGGCAAGCTATCACCTAGTGTGGGATTTACCCATTGCCGGAAGCACTATAAACATATCGAGGTTAGAACCTACCATTTTTTCTTTAATAAAAACGGCGCCCGCTGCAATTTATAATAGTTTGTGTAAACCCAGTTTTTTTTCTGCAAAGTCTTTTTTAGAAAAATTTACCGCATTAGAAAACGCCTGTGTGCTAATCTTCCTCATTATTTGTGTGTGGTTTAAAAAGCATAGTTATAATAGAAATTTATTTGCCTTATGCTTGTTTATTTGTTTGGTTATACTTCTGCTTATTGGTTATACTACCCCGGTAGCCGGTGCCATTGTGCGTTATAAAGTGCCTATAATGCCATTCTTACTAATGTGTGGCATTCTTATTATAGATGAGCAAAAACTAAAATTCTTTTTTAAGAAAGCTAAGCCATAATTTCTATTTTTGCTCTCAATTATGAAGTTTACCGACCTCTTTAGAAAAAAATCTGCTACCGAAGTTATAAAGCATGGTGACGATTCTGCCGAGCACCAAAGCATGAATAAAGTACTGCGTGTAAAAGACCTTACTTTTTTTGGTATTGCAGCCATTATTGGCGGAGGTACATTTAGCGCTATTGGTAATGCTTGTTTTTCGGGTGGACCGGCCGTTATATTTTTATATATTATTTGTGCCGTAGCTTGCGGATTTACGGCTATGTGTTATGCCGAATTTGCTTCACGTGTTCCTATATCAGGTAGTGCTTATACGTATGCCTATGTTTCTTTCGGAGAATTATTTGCCTGGATTATTGGTTGGGCTTTGTTGATGGAGTACTCTATAGGTAACATTTACATTGCGTTTTCATGGAGTGGTTATTTCACTAATTTATTAGATGGTGTTGGTTTACACCTGCCAGAATATCTTACCATTAATTACAAAGAAGCGCATCGTGCCTTTATAGATAATAAAGCAGGTGAGGGTTTAACAGCTTGGTTGAGTGCCCCACAAGTAAATGGCTTGCGTATTATTTTTGATTTACCAGCTGTAGTTATAAATGTACTTATTACTTGGTTGGTTTACATTGGCACTAAAGAATCGCGCAACATCAGCAATGCAATGGTTATTATAAAACTGGCTATTATTGTTTTAATAATTATTGTAGGGGTATTTTATATTAATGTAGATAACTGGCATCCTTTTATGCCCAATGGTTTTGGTGGCGTAATGGGAGCGGTATCGGGTGTGTTTTTTGCTTACATAGGTTTTGACGCCGTATCTACACTGGCAGAAGAAAGTGAAAATCCCCAACGCGATTTACCACGCGGTATGATTTACTCGCTTATTATTTGCACGGTTGTATTTATTATTTTGTGTTTAATTTTAACCGGTATGGCTTCTTATACCTTACTTGGTGTAAGCGACCCACTGGCCGAAATATTTAAAATAAAAGGCGTTAAGTGGATGCTATTTATTGTATCCATTGCAGCGGTAGTGGCAATGAGCAGTGTGTTATTGGTTTTTCAAATGGGGCAACCTCGTATTTGGATGACTATGAGCCGTGATGGCTTATTGCCTAAACGCTTTGCCTCTATACATCCTAAATATAAAACACCTGGTTTTGCAACTATTGTTACAGGGTTAGTAGTAGGTTTACCCTTATTTTTTACCGACGAAAAATTTGTACTTGATTTTACCAGTATAGGTACACTTTTTGCTTTTGTATTAGTATGCGGCGGCATTTTAATGCTACCCCAAAGAACAGATGATGGGGTTGAAACAAAAGGTAAATTTAAATTGCCTTATGTAAATGCAAAGTGGATTATGCCTTTGTTAGTGCTTGTTTCTTTTGGTGTGCTGCAATATTTTAATCCAACTTATATAACGGATGTTTTTCATATCACTGCAGATAATGCACAAAGAAATATTCCTATGCTAATCTTTTTCATTTTGTGTTTACTATTATCTGTTTTTTCATTCATCAAAAATCTTTCGCTTATTCCTGTTTTAGGTTTACTATCTTGTTGTTATTTACTTACAGGCATGGAAGCTGCTAACTGGAAATGGTTTTCGACCTGGTTAGCCATAGGTTTGGTAGTTTATTTTTGCTATGGATTTAGAAAAAGTAAACTTGTCAAAAATGATTAGAGTTCTGTTAATTATATTAGTTGTTATTTCAGGGAAAATATCTGCACAACACGATACATTAAAATTTTATTGTCCTGATCCAGAATGGGTCGATCGAGTTAATTTCAATTCGATTTTTTATAAAAAAAACAACATTAAATCCAGCAAAATAATTTCTTATTCCGTAAATAATAAAGGAGGATATGAAAAACCAAGCCCTGCACATCACTTTATCCATTATAATAAATTGGGATACATAACTAAATGTGATTATTACAAAGGCGATTATTATGAAGGTGGATATACATATTATAAATATGATTCTTTAAATAGAATTGTTGAAGAAAAACATACCGATTCATTGAGCAACTCTAATGGTGATTATATTTTTATTTATTCTTACGACTCAACCAGTGGTTATTCTATAGACCCACATTACAATTTGTACAAAAATTATAAGATAAATATAGATACTTTGTATAATAAAAAACATCAAATAATAGAAACAAAAGATCATAATTATCCTAAAAGTGGGTATAAAGAATTATTTTTTTATAGTAAAGAGGGCAAATTATCCAAAACAGAGTTTTATACTAATTTTAATAGTGAGAATATCCATAGAATGAATGCCGATGGAACAGAAATAAAAAACAATGGAGAAGTTAAAGAAATGAAAACTCAAGAAATTTTTTACATATATAAAAATGATTTAATTATTGAAAAGAGAACCACTTTCGACGAATATGATAATAATCCCAGCTATGAAGAATATATTTTTAATAAAGACAATATATTAGTTGAAACAAAAACATTAGCAAACGGCATGTATAACCCTGGAATTATAGAAGCATTTTATTCTGAGAAGGTAATTTTTGAATATTTTAATAAATAAACAATGATAGCATTTATTACAGGAGCAACAGCAGGTATAGGTAAAGCAAGTGCCGAAATATTTGCAAAAAACGGATATGATTTAGTTATTACAGGTCGCCGTGAGGATCGTTTAAAAAACCTCGCCAATGAATTAACAAGTACCTATAAAATTAAAGTGCACACACTTTGTTTTGATGTTAGAAATTTAAACGAAGTAAAAACAAACATAGCTGCTCTACCTGCTGAATTTAAAAATATAGACATCCTATTAAACAACGCAGGCCTATCAGCCGGCTTATCTACTTTGCAAGATGGCAGTACAGATGATTGGGATGTAATGATAGATACTAATATAAAAGGACTTCTATACATAACTCGTCAAATTTCTGAAGGAATGATTGCCCGCAAAAAAGGACATATTATTAATTTAGGTTCACTTGCAGGCAAAGAAGTTTACCCTAATGGCAATGTGTATTGCGCTACTAAATTTGCAGTAGACGCCCTTAGTAAAGCCATGCGAATTGATATGTTGCAACACGGCATAAAAGTATCTTCCATCAATCCCGGTATGGTAGAAACTGAATTTAGCATTGTTCGTTTTCATGGAGATGAAGAAAGAGCTAAAAAAGTATACGAAGGTTTACAACCCTTAGTTGCAGAAGACATCGCAGAAACTATATTTTGGGTAGCCTCTCGCCCTGCACATGTAAATATAAATGATATAGTTATAACACCAACTGCACAAGCAAATACAACCTTATCTGTTAGAAAATAGTTTTTTAATACTCAACGCCTTTAAGCGAAACCATTTTATGGGCTTGTATATCCCACACTTTTAGGCGCAAACACTTAACAATATCCGAAGGATTTAAAGACGTTACTTTAGGGTTTTGAAGCTCCGGTATTTTTTCCATTACCTCGGGCAAACGATAAAATGGAATGCGTGCATTTAAATGATGTATGTGGTGGTAGCCAATGTTGGCAGATGACCAACGCATAAAAAAATTCATTTTTGTATAGCTCGATGATTCTAAAGCTGCACCTTCATACGTCCAACCATCTTTTTCTCTAAATTCTACATCCGGAAAATTATGTTGTGCATAAAACAAGTACGAACCTATGGCACTCGATACTAAAAACGGAATTAGGATAGCTAAAAATAAAATTTTCCAGCCAAAAAATACAGTCACTAATATAATGGCTAAGCCATGCACTATTAGGGCAATTAAAGAATCTTTGTGTTTGCTTTTTCCATTAATAAAAGATAGCACGCACATGCCATAAATAAACATAACAATGTACCCAAATGAAATTGTAATTGGGTTTCGTACAAATAAATAGGCCTTTTGCTCTGATTTTGGCAGACTTAAAAACTTATCTTTACTAAGCACAGGATAAGAGCCCACGCTGGAGCTGAAAATTTTTGAGTTATGATTATGATGGTAATCGTGTGAGCGTTTCCAAATGCTGGTTGGGGCTAAAATATAAATGCCAAAAAGCGTAAAAATAAAGTCGGCCAGTTTAGATTTTTGTAAAATGGTATGATGCTGATGATCGTGGTAAATAACAAACATCCGTATCATAATACAGCCATTAAGTATGCTAAATGGTATTTTAATTAAGGTAGGAATTGGTAAAAAAGCTATTGAGTTACAGGCAATTAAAAGAAACAAGGTGGTAAGTGTATAGTACCAGCTTTTCCACCGCACTTCTTTTGCAAATTCGCGAGTAGCTAATATCAGTTCTTTGCCTTTTCTCATAAACCCGCAAAATTAGTAAAATAATTCATTTACACTATATTACCAGTCGCTCGGGCCAAATTTGTGCTGTATCCATTTGTTCTTTTTAAACACTAATAATGCTAATTCATCCCATAAAATAAAAGTTCCAAAAGAAAATAGAGGTGAATTAAAGGTTTTCTTTACTAAGGGGTCATTTTTGACTAAAAACCGGTATCCTATATCGGCTTCTAATCCAATCCATCTAAATACTTTAAATTTAACATCAACTTCAGGTTCATACACAAAACAATAACCCTGGTCGATTGTTGTTTTAATGCCTCTATAATTATACGTGTAACCTATTTTTCCAACTCCAACTTGCATAGGTATACTAAACTCCCAGCGGCGAGATTTATAATAGGTGTACTCAACATAATAACATAAATAGGCAAAAGATAATTGTGTTTGAACGGTAGTATCTTTATTCAGCTCTTTGTTGTGAACGACTTTTTTGTCTGAAATATTGGTAGTAAGCCACGATAAACCACCCCCAATAGATATTTTACCAAAATCGACCCCAATTTTAAGGCTTTGTACGTTAACAAGGCTATGGTCTATAAATGCGTTTCGTGAGTCATAGCCAAAATCGAAGCTTTTTTTCCCAGCAAAAGAATTGTGTAAACTATCTAAAAACTGAGCTTTACCCATACCGGTAAGCAACACAAAAAAATATGACCGCGTATTTTTTCAAAAGAAATTAGGCATGTAAAATTCAGTAAAAACCTAAAAACTTGTACCAAAATCTATATAATACAATTAACAAAGGATGGCTTAAAAGTTGCCCGTCAATAAAGAAAACTTTGTGGAAATTATGCGTAATTCGCATCTAAGGTATAAGACCCGTGATTTTGGATAGGCAAAAAAGCCATACAGCCCTTTTTATGCATAACAGTAAACCTGTTATATTATTGTTATTTTTTCTGTTTTTAGGTGCAGCGGGGTATAGTCAGTTTAAAAACGAAGATGAACTAAAAAAGCAAGCCGCCAAATATTTTGATGATGAAGAGTATACCAATGGTTTTAAATTATATTCACAATTAGTTTCTAATTATCCTAAAGACCCTATTTATAATTTCAGGTTAGGGGTGTGTATGTTGTTTACCGAGGCTGATAAAAAGAAGGCAATTCCGTTTTTAAAAACGGCGGCAAGAACGGCTAAAGACGATGAAAAGGAAGCACTGTTTTATTTAGGAAAAGCTTATCATTTCAATTATCAGTTTGATGAAGCCATGAATTATTACGCGCAATATAAAAATATTGCATCGGCATCAATGATTAAGAAATTGCAGGTAGATAGAGAAATACAAGCCTGCAAAAATGGTAAACGCTTACTATCAAATTTAGAAGAGTTGGTTGTGCTTGATAAAAAACAATTAAGTGAAGGCGATTATTTTAGAAGTTACGACTTAAAAAGCATTGGCGGTAAGCTTTTGGTAAAACCAGATGAGTTTAGAAGTGCAGCCGATAAAAAGAAAAAAGATAAATCAATTATATATCTGCCAAAAAGCAACGACCAGCTTTATTTTGCAGGCTACGGAGAAAAGAGTGAGAACAAGGATATTTATGTTGTAAAAAAATTACCAAGTGGTGATTGGAGCAAACCTGAAAATTTGGCCACTCCCATAAATACAGAGTATGATGAGGATTTTCCTTTTCTGCACCCAAATGGAAAAGTTTTATATTTTGCATCTAAAGGCCATAACAGTATGGGCGGTTTTGATTTGTTTAAAAGTGAATTAGACCCATCTACTAATCGCTGGAAAGAGCCTGTAAACCTTGCTTTCCCTATTAACTCCCCTAACGATGACATTTTATTTGTAACCGACTCTATAGAAAAAATTGCCTTTTTTGCCAGTAGTAGGCAAAGTCCGGCAGGAAAAATTGATGTCTATAAAATTCTTACAGAAAAACGTCCGGCGGAATTTGCATTTGTAACAGGAACTGTTTTGAAAAAAGATGCGAGCCAAAGTGTACTTGCAAAAATAAAAGTAAAAAATGTTGAAACGGGAGAAGATGTTGGTTCTTTTGATGCAAATGCCGACGGAGCTTATTCGCTTAAATTACCTAATGGTGGCAAGTTTATTTTTACGGTTGAAACACCCGGTTTTCCAACCCAATCAGAGGGAGTAAATATTCCTACTGCGTACAATTATATGCCTTACAAACAAGCTATTGGTTACGAAAGTCAAAAATTATACATCACCAACTTTTTTGATACTAAAAACGATGACGAAAACAATTACAAAGAATTTTTAGCCTTAATTGAGCAAAAATCTAAAATGAATGTTAATGCTGATGATTTTGGTATAAACCCCGAGAATCCTTTAGCGGCAGGTAGTAATCAGCCTCCGGCAGTTAACAACAATCAAACAACAAATAACAACAAAGTACCTGAAAACAATAATCAAGTTGCAAATAGCGCAAACAATGAATCTAAAAATACATCAACAGCAAATCAAACGCCAAATAAAAATGTAAGCAACAAAGAACTTGTACAAATGGCATATGATGATGCCACCGAATTACAACAAAATGCCGATAGTTTAAAAGCAGATGCGGCTACCGCCTTTTCAGCAGCAAATTCTAAACAAGACCAAGCGAATCAAAAAAAGCAGGAAGCCGCACAAACTTTAGCTAAAGCAAATGCGGAAACAGATGCAGCCAAAAAACAAGAATTAAACAGCGAAGCAGAAAAACAAAAAGATGATGCCGCTTTGTATGAAGCACAATCGTTAACAGCAAATAACATTGCTAAACAATTAGAAATTGACGCCAATAACAAGCAGAAAGAGGCTAACTTAAACCTACAATATGCAAAAGCATTAGAAGAAGCGGAGAAAACAACAAACAATAAACAAGCCATAGCTAAGCTTGAAGATTTACAAAAGCAATTAGAAGCGGCTTCTAAGCAAAAAAGCAATAGTAATAGCTTGCTTGAAAGCATTAAAGCTGATGCCGACAACAAGCAACAAGAGTTACAAAATGCCGAGAAAAAACAAGAGCAAATTGCTAATGATATAAAAGACATGTCTACCGAAATAGGTAGTTTAGATAAACAAATTGCTGAAACAAAAGACAAGGATTTAATTGAAAACTATACAGCAAAAAAACAAGAACAAGAAAGCGACTTAGCAGACAAGAAAAAAGAGCAAGAAACAAATCAGGCAAAAATTAATTCGTTAAAAGAAGAAGCCGAAACTTTAAAAAGTCAGGCAGATTATGCAGCAAGTATAGTAAGTGGCTCTCCGTTAGCGAGCAACAATAACCAAACTACCGATGAAAATAAACAGGTGGCTACTAATAATAACCCACCTGTAAATAATCAAACTCAAAATAATGAAGTAATTGCTACTACTCAAAAAGAAAACAAAAACCCAACCGAAAATAATACAACTACAACACAAGAAAGTACAAACACCACTACGCAGACAACAAATACTGTAACACCAAACACCGAAGTAACCAATAACACGCCAACTACTAACGAAACTACAAATAGTACTCAAACCAATAACACCGGTCCGGTAAATGATTTAATTAATCAGGCACAAAATAATTTTAATGATGAAAAGAAACTTTTTGGTGCGGTAACTTATACCGATGCAAAAGCCCTGCAATTAAAACAGCAGGCTGATGAGAAATTTAATGGGGTGCTAAGCGATGCTAAAAACATTGAAGAGCAATTGCAGCAAATTAATAACCAATCAGCAACAGCACAAAGCAATAATGCTCAATCTCAAATTGATGATTTGCTAAAACAGGCTGATGCTATATCTGCACAAGCTCGTCAACTGCGAAAAGATAGTAAAACACTAACCGGAGCAGACCAACAAAATGCTTTAACTAAAATTGCAGAACTTGAAAAACAAGCTACTGATTTGACCTATAATGCCGCCAAACAACAATTAGATTTAGATAAAAATACATTTACAAGCGGCGACAAAAGAATTGACGACTTACTTTTAAAACCTGAAAATAAAGCCGTTGCAGAGCAAGTTCGTCAGTTAGACGGAGAGGCTGATATACTAAATAAAGCAGCACAAGAATTAAGAAAAGAAGCAGAGGCAGACCCATCTATCGCATCTCGTATTGGTGGACTGAGCAATGCCGATGAAAAACAAAAAACTGCTTTAGCAAAACAACAGGCAGCTTTAAAACTACTAAAAGGAGGTGATACACAAAGTACCGCCAGTACAGGTGATGTAACTCAAAAAATAAATGAGTTTAAAACTAAGCTATCGCAAGAAATACAAAGTTCTAATGCGGCTTTAAAAACATTGGCCGATGCTAACAAATCTGAATATACAGCCTCTTTAGCTAAATTAAATGAAGCCGAAAAGAAAAATAAAGCAACACCCGAAGTAAAAGATTTAAAAACACAGGCACAAAAAAATATGCAAGAGGCAAGTGTTGAATTAGGTAAAGCTTCCATAAACAAAAATGAAGATAATAAACGAGCACAATTATTAGCAGCTAACCAAAAAATGGAGGAAGCGCTTAAACAAGTTAAGCAGGCTGAACAATTATTGACAGGAGTTAGTGAACCAACAATAGCAAACAATAATCAGGGAACAGAAAATAATAGCCAAATAACCGAAAATCCTTCTAATACAAATTCGGCAACAAGTAACACAACAACTGCTATTACTAACGAAACAACGAATAACACAGAGAATAGAAAAGCTACTATAGAGCCAGCAGCTACTAATACAATTGCACCTATAACTAATGAAACTGGAAACAATTCTACTCAAAATAATACTGAAAATACAGTTACTACTAACACCATTGGCGCTACAAGTAATGAAATACAGAATAACGAACAAAAAAACACTCAAGCACAAAATGCAACTAATAATGTAGAGCCGGTTACAAATAATACAGTTACTCCATCTAACAATAATCAAACAGTAAGTAATTTAAGCCCTCAACAAATAAATGAAGTTAAAAGCAGTCCTGAATTCAAGCAATATAGTTTGCTACAAAACGAACTGGCAAAATCTACCAACGAAGTTACAAAAGGACAAAATGGAGCTGTTTTATATAAAAACATGGCAAACGAAAGTATAAAGCATGCCGAACAATTAAGAACAGATGCTGCTGCCTTACCAGATGGAGCAGAGAAACAAGAAAAATTAGCAAGGGCCGAAAAATCAGAGAAAAATGCGACATCGTTAAATCAGAAAGCGGACTCTTTACAAGAAATAGCTACAAGCACTCAAAGTTTTGTTGAATCTAAAAAACAAGAAATAGATGCTTATTCTCAAAAGCTTGATAAAAATACGCTTGATAATATAATTGCAGTATCTACCAACACCACGGCAACAAAAACTAATACAACAAATGAAGTAAACAACAATTCTTCTACTAATAAATCTGCAGCTTACTCAGAAGCATTTACAACAAGTGCAACTCAGTATGATGAGAAATTAACCTCGTTACAAAATGAAACATCTACGCCTGAAAACTTAAACAAGCAAGATGAAGTTATCACCAACTATCTTAAGACTATTGATGTAGAAATATTAAGCAAGAAAAAACAAGAGGCGGCAGCTATATCTCCTTCGCAAAAAAATAAAATAACACAAGCCATAAAAGACTTACAAAGCAAACGCAAAACATTAAAACAAACATTAACAGCTAATCAAAAAATTGTAAACGAAAGTCAGGTTGTTACTAACAATAACACGCCTTCTAATCAAAATCCACCAGTAAACAACCAAACTCCCAATACAACCAATAATACAGTTACTCCAACAAATGAAGGAAGTACCGAAGCTGCAAAATATATAGGAACTAAAGGTTTTGAAATAAAACAAGGTAACGCTTATAGTCCTACTCATCCTATTCCATTAAACGAAAAATTACCTGATGGACTTGTATTTCGTGTTCAGATAGGTGCTTTCAAAAGTCCTATTTCAACAGATGCCTTTAAAGGCCTTACCCCTATTGGTGGAGAAACCACAGCACAAGGTTTTATTCGCTACCAAGCAGGTTTGTTTGATAAGTACAATAATGCTAATGCAGTTAAAAACGATTTAAAAAAATTAGGTTACAGAGATGCCTTTGTGGTTGCCTACTTAAATGGTAAAAGAATAAACTTAGCAGATGCTTTAGATACATTAAAACAAAAAGGACAACCTGTAAATACAGATGCAACAGCTACAGCCGGTATTACAGCTAATAATAACGTTCCTGTTAATGTAGAGCCTATAAACAATGTAACTACAGAGGCAGCACAACCTGTACAATCAAGCAACTTAGCTACGGTAAACGGTTTGTTATTTACCATACAAGTTGGTGTATATACAAACAATGTAAGCAATGCTCAATTACGAAATTTGAAACCAATTTTCCGTGAGCAATTAACCAATGGCAACTATCGTTACACAGCGGGTATATATAGTGATTTAGAGTTAGTGAAAACAGACCGTAGAAAAGTAAATGCACTTGGCATTGGTGATGCGTTTGTAAGTGCCTACTTAAATGGGCAACGAATTAAAATTACCGATGCTATAGATAAGGTTTCTGCAGATAAAACCATTCAGTTTCCACCACAGCAGCCGATTATATTTTCAGGAGAAGCAGTTGCGCCGCAACAACCGGCAAATAATAACCCGCAGCCTGCTAATACAAACCCTCAGGTTGAAAATACAACAACGGGCATACAACCATTTAGCAACGGAATTACCGAAGGCCCTGCTCCAACGGCTGATAATGGCGTTAAAGCAAACGATGATGGCATAACCTTTAAAGTGCAGATAGGCGCGTATAGTAAACAAGTACCGCAGCAAATTGCTGATACATGGCTAAAATTAAAAACATGGCCAATTAAATATATTGTAGTAAATAATTTATATTTATATACAGTAGGCTCATTTACCGAAGCGCGCTTTGCAGAAAAACTACGCGCGGAAGTGCTTGCTTTAGGAATGAATGGCGCTTTTATTACTGTATTTAAAGATGGTAAAAAATTATCTGCTACTGAGGCACAAACATATTTAACAAGATAACATCTATGAAAAAAATTATCATTTTCTGTTACCTCATATTATTTACCTCTTACCTATCAGCACAACAATTTATGCCGCCCGGCATGTACACCTCTACTAATAAAAAAGCCATTAAACATGTAGAAGAAGGGAAAAAATCCTACGAAGCACATAAAGATGCGGATGCTGAAAAATCTTTCAAAAAAGCGCTTGATGAAGACCCAAATTTTGTAGAGGCTATGATGGGATTAAGTTATATTTATATAGACCAAAATAAAACCGAAGAAGCCATACAACAACTAAAAAAAGCTACGGAGGTAAACCCCAAATTTTTTCCGAATAATTTTTATGATTTAGGTGAACTGCAATATTATACCGGGCATTATGATGAGGCTATTCAAAGTTTCCAAAGGTTTAATTCTTTTGAAAGAATTGGCCCTGAAATAAAAGAAAAAGCACAACATCTTTTAGCTTGTTCACAATTTGCAGTTGAACAAATTAAAAACCCGAAACCGTTTAAACCTGAAAATATGGGTCCTGCCATTAACACAGGCAATGACGAATATTTTCCTACTATAACAGCCGATAACGAATGGTTTTATTTTACGCGTCGCATTATAGGAACAACCACTTGCGATGGCAGTGCAAATGGACAAGAAGATTTTTATGTTTCTAAAAACATAAACGGGCAATGGTCAATAGCCGCACCTATGCAGGGGGTTAATAGTCCTTGTAACGAAGGTTCACCAAGCGTGTCTGCCGATGGGCAAAATTTATTTTTTGTAGGTTGCCAAGACCAATATGGCATGCTGGCAAGTACCGGGTCTAAAGGTTTTGGAATGTGCGATATTCTATTCTCGCAAAAAATTGGCGATAATAAATGGACAAAACCGGTTAATGTTGGCCCGCCGGTTTGCACAAATCAATGGGAGTCACAGCCTTCTTTTTCGTCTGATGGAAAAACATTATACTTTGTACGAGGTTCTCGTTCGGGTACAGGCATTACCGGACAAGATATATATATGAGTGTAGTAGGTGACGATGGAAGATTTTCAGTTCCTGTAAAACTTGGGCCAAACATTAACACCCCCGGTAGAGAAGAAGCTGTATTTATTCATCCTGATAATCAAACCTTATATTTTGCATCTGATGGGCATATTGGCATGGGTGGGCTTGATATTTATGTAAGCCGCAGGCAAGCTGATGGCTCTTGGGGGCCTGCTGTAAATTTAGGTTACCCAATAAACACATTTAATAATGAAAGTAGCTTAATGGTTAGTCCTGATGGTAAGAAAGCATATTTTCATAGCAATAAACAAGGAGGGTTTGGCGGACTTGATTTATATAATTTTGATTTACCAGCCGATTTAGCGCCACAAAACTTAACCTTTGTAAAAGGAAAAATTTATGATGCAAAAACAAAACAACCTCTACAAAGCAATGTAGAAATTCTTGATTTAGAAACACAGAAACCTATTTCGAAAGTGTTTCCCGATGCTCATGGAAATTTTTTAGCTGTACTTCCTGCTCAAAAAAATTACCTATTAAATGTAAATCAAGAAGGTTATCTTTTTTACTCGGATAATTTTAGTTTAAAAGATGTTGTTGCCGATTATAATAAACCTTACTTGTTAGATGTAGCGCTTCAGCCAATAGATACCGGAATTTCAATCGAGCTTAAAAATGTATTTTTTGATGTAGATAAATTTGATTTAAAACCTGAATCGAAAACCGAGTTAGACAAATTGGTTAACTTCTTAACTAAAAATAAAACCATAAAAATTGAAATAAGCGGACATACAGATAGTGATGGTAATAAAAAGGCAAATCAAATATTATCTCAAAATCGTGCTAAAGCAGTTTATGATTATACTATAAAAGCAGGCATTGCTGCCACCAGGTTAAGCTACAAAGGTTATGGTGATAGCAAACCAAAAGTACCAAATACAACACCTGAAAATAAAGCCAAAAACCGTCGTACCGAAATTAAAATTACCGGGAAGTAGGTTTTATACATAGTATCCTCACGAAGCCTCTCTTATCTAATATTTCATAAAGACAAGGCATTTTTGTACTTTCGCGTAAATTTATTTTTTAGATGATTGAGAAACTTGCCAGTATAAAACAGCGTTATATAGATGTTGAACAAAAATTAGCCGACCCCGCTGTTATTGCCGATATGAAACAGTTTAAAAAACTGAATATAGAGTATCGCCAGTTAGAACCCATTGTTAAGGTTTATGAAGAATATAAAAAAGCATTAGATAATATTGATTCGGCTAACGAAATTCTGAAAACCGAAAAAGACAAAGATTTTTTAGATATGGCGAAAGCCGAGCTGGAAGAAAACAGAGTTATTGAGGAAAAATTAGCTGAGGAGATACGCATTATGCTTATTCCTAAAGACCCTGAAGATGCCAAAAATTGTGTGATGGAGTTACGCGCCGGTACAGGTGGAGACGAAGCCAGTATTTTTGTGGGCGATTTGTATGAAATGTATCGTCGTTATTTTGAAAACAAAGGCTTTAAAGCCGAAGTGGTTGATATAAGTCCCGGAACTATGGGAGGTTATAAAGAGATTATATTTAATGTAACTGCCGATAATGCGTATGGTACTTTGAAGTTTGAATCGGGTGTACATCGTGTACAACGTGTACCTGCTACCGAAACCCAAGGCCGTGTGCACACATCAGCAGCAACAGTTGCTGTGTTACCCGAAGCAGATGAGTTAGATGTTGAATTACGTGATGCTGATATAACCATGCAAACAGCACGTAGTGGTGGCGCAGGTGGACAAAATGTAAACAAAGTAGAATCTAAAGTTATACTTACACACGTGCCAACAGGCACTGTAGTTATGTGTCAAACCGAACGTTCACAATTAGGTAACCGCGAAAAAGCTATGAACATGCTTCGTACTAAAATTTACGATGCCGCGTATCAAAAGCGAATGGAAGAAGTAACGCAAAAACGTAAAACCATGGTTAGTTCAGGCGATCGTTCTGCAAAAATCAGAACCTATAACTATCCACAAAACAGAATTACAGACCATCGTATAAATCTTACCTTATATAATTTGGATGATTTTATGAATGGAGACATACAAGGCATGATTGATGCTTTACAGTTTGCAGAAAATGCCGAAAAAATGAAAGAAGGCGGAATTCTAAGCTAAAACATAAAATAATGGCTGAAGGAATAATTATAGAAGGAACCAGTAAGGAAGAAAAATACACTTCTCTTCTCCCCCAATTAAAAGCATTAGTGGAAGGCGAAGAAGATTTAATTGCAAATCTGGCTAACATAACTGCAGTTATAAAAGAAGTTTTTGGTTATTTTTGGGTAGGGTTTTATCTGGTAAAAAATAATCAATTAGTATTGGGTCCTTTTCAAGGCACGTTGGCTTGCACCCGCATTGCATTAGGTAAAGGTGTTTGTGGTACCGCATGGAAAGAAGCTAAAACAATTATAGTAGATGATGTAGATACATTTCCGGGGCATATTGCCTGTAGCTCAGCTTCTAAGTCAGAAATTGTTGTACCTATTTTTAATCATCAAAAAGAAGTTATTGGTGTTTTAGATGTGGATGATGATGTATATGCTACTTTTAATGAAACAGATAAAATTTATTTAGAAAAAGTAGCCTCATTAGTTACCAGCATCATTGGCAAATGATTTTCAAACGCATTTTTCTTATTCCCTTATTTATTCTTGTTGTTATAGTATGTAACAACTGTGCTCAAATTGGTCCGCTTACAGGGGGAGCTAAAGATACAACCCCTCCCAAGTTATTATCCGTATTACCAAAAGATACTTCAACTAACGTTCCAAGAGAAAATACTACTATCAAATTTCAGTTTGACGAAATGGTAGATATAAAAGCGGTATCAGCAGCCATGGTTATAAATCCATTTATGGATAATAAACCTGAAGTACGTGCAGACGGAAAAAAAATGATTTTAACTTTCGACGATGATTTGCAACCTAATACTACTTACCAAATTCAGTTTGGAAAATCAGTAGGTGATATACACGAAAACAATAAATATAAAAACCTTACTTACATATTTAGTACAGGTACAACTATAGATACAAATACAATTAGCGGCAAAGCAACCTGGGCTTTAACTTCAAATTCGGTAAAAGGCGTTTCAATTATGTTGTTTACTAATTTAACCGATACAGCAGCCACCAGAACAAAACCAAGTTACGTAATTAAAACAGATTCGGCCGGCATGTACTCCATTTCTGCTATTAAACCTGGCACATACCAAATTGTAGCTGTTACCGATAAAAACAATAATAACGCATATGATGGTGGAGAGGGGCTTGGTTTTGCAAACTCACCTATAACTATTACAGGCAACGATAGTATTAATTTTATAATGAGTGTACCAAAAAGTGGGAGGAACTTTATTAAAAAGAAAATTCAATCTTTTTGGGGATATAACAAGTTTATATTAAGTGATACCATGCCTGATGCTTATGTGTTGTGTACTGATAAAAACTTAACTGGAGATAAAATTACCTACGAAACAAAAAAATGACACCCTTGAAGTATATTATAAAGACATTTTTGATACAGAACTAAAATTACTGGTGAAAAGAGACCAAACCATTTTTGATACTATTACCCTTAACGTGCCTACCGAACAAAAAGTTGATAGCACCATAAGCAAAAAACACAAAAAAGGTAAATGTTAATCCAAACAAAAGAATGTATGGCATTACTAATGATGATGTGTTTTTAAATTTTTCATTCCCTATAAAAAATATAGATTTAGATAAATGTTCGCTAATTCACGATAGCATCAGCGAAAAACTTTTAATTAGTACCGAAAATAAAAACGAAAACAATAATCTGGTAACAACCTATCTGCCACTTTACAAAAAAAGGTTACTGAACAAGCTATTAGAAAGCAAAACATATACACTTATGTTTTTACCTAACAGCCTTACAACCTATTGGGATAAAATGAATGCCGACACCATTAAAGCAACTTTTAAAACATATACGAACGAAGATATTGGAACACTTAGAATAAAACTTACATTACCTGACAGCTTACATTACTATGTATTGCAGTTGTTAGATGTAAACGGAAAAGTGCTTACGGAATATAGCTCCGGTACTAAAAAAGAAAACATAGTTACTTTTTACAATCTAATTGCTGCCGATTATTCTTTGCGATTAATTAATGATTTGGATGCCAACAAAAAATTTACGCCGGCAAACTTTGCTAAACATACACAACCAGAAGACGTATACTTATATACTAAACCTATTAAAATACCTGCGGGATGGGATGTAGAGACTGATTGGAATTTTATTCAATCAGAAAAAAAGTAATTTACGTAACACATAAATTCTAAAATTCACGCAAAAAAATTATTTTTCATCCTTTTCACCAAATTATTTTACTTGACAAGAAAAATATTTTTTGTTCGAAATACATCGCATCAATTTTATTTTTTACTTCAATTTACATCGTATATAAAAATAAAACACTTGTAAACACCTGTGAAATCAATACATTCAAGGTGAACAAAAATTTCACGCATAAAATTTATTTCAAATCACTTGCTTTTGTTTTTACGTAATTAACAATATCAACAAAAAAAGTGTTGAAAAATATTATGACGGATTTTATCATTAACCTAAATAATTTACTTACTTCGTATCATATAAATCTCAAAAAACAAAAACCATGGCAAAGAAAGCAGCAAAAAAAGCGACAAAAAAAGCAGCTAAAAAAGTTGTAAAAAAAGCAACAAAAAAAGCAGCTAAAAAAACTTCTAAAAAGAAGTAATTAAAAGCCCCGCTGAGCGGGGCTTTTTTGTTCATGTACTTTGCTTTCTTTTTTCAATTCCCATTTTTGTATAATTCAACAATTAAATTACATTTGCAGTAAACCATAAACAAATGAAATCTATTTTTAAAATAACATTATCCGTAGGGTTGGTTGCTGTGATAGCATCATTCTCGTCAAAAAGTAGATTCAGCCATTTTTATGGCAGATAAATTCGGAGCGCATTTACATATTTTAGGTGTTCTTCATGCAGGCAGCAAAGGCGATGAAAACTATAAGTACAAAATGGAGACTATTATGGGACAAATAAAAAAATTGGCCGATAAGAAAAATGTAAGTTGTACAAGCAATATACAATTTACAGAGAACCGATCTAAAACGACATTAGCGTACGCTAAAAAAATAAAAGCAGATTTAATTATAGCTATGACAGACCAAGAGGCCGAGTTCTCAAGTATAGTATTAGGTAACTATATACACCAGCTCACTAACCATAGTAAAATACCAGTATTATGTGTGCCACCTGAAGTTAATCCTCAATTAATAAGCGATGCTATTGGGGGGTTAGAATACTAAACCGTAGCCAAATAAACTAAAACAAAAAACCTCGATACTTATTATCGAGGTTTTTTGTTTTTAAATGGTTTTAATTTTTTTATGATTGTTTCTCGGCTACTTTCTTCTCTTTAGCTTGTTTGCAAACATCTAACATTTTTTTGAGTGGCTTGCTGAGAGAAAGGTTCTCCTTTAATGTCTTCAAACACATAAACACGATTACCAAGTTTAGCAATATGATAGAAATGAAACTCAGATAAATCTCCAATACCAGATTCCCACATTAAAGTAGTGGCATCGTCAACTATATACTTTTTAAGTTTATTTACGTCATCGCTTGCAATATCAGCTTTTCTTTGATTAACATCTCCTGCAGATTCAATAACCGATATTTGAAAATCTTTACCAATTTTTATTTGATACTCTCCACTTGACTGCATTA
>Ga0207040_1169_pt2 | contig 18963 bp, 14 predicted proteins | sample Alteio_BWMinCont_72_FD_153279 | JGI IMG/M metagenome (GOLD analysis project Ga0207040, IMG submission 153279) | Enriched cells from forest soil in Barre Woods Harvard Forest LTER site, Petersham, Massachusetts, United States -... | ecosystem: Environmental > Terrestrial > Soil > Temperate forest >... | reverse complement strand
ATTGATTCGTAATCTGCTGATCCGTGATGGTTCCTGCCGTGGGAGCGAATACGGTAACCGTGCCGGTTGGATTCGCAGGGTCGACACCGAGCTGCTGAAGATGTTCCCGTGCGGTATCGAGAATGACGAGATTATCGTCTTCGGCGTTCTGCGCGATTTCAACGGTGGTCTTCGGATAAGCTCCATTGTTGAACAGGAGGATGGCGCGGTCCAGTTGGACCTTCGTCAGTTGTTCGTTCTTGATTGCCTGCCGGTAATCCGAGTAAGCGCCCGCGATGTCCATACTGCGGACTTTGAACAGAGTCTGGCCCTGCTTCACTTCGTCGCCCAGTCTTGCGTCAATTTCGATGACTCTTCCGGTCGCGAGCGACGGCACTGGCACCTGACGAGATACGTCGGGATTCACAACCCCGGTGACATTCAGTTCAGGTGCCGCATCATGCTGGCCGGCGGTCGCGAGAGGGAACTGATCGGGGTGATCCACCCGGAAATTATTGGCGTCGAGGTCGGGCTGCACGTTGATGGCGGTCGGCCCGGTGCCCGATGCCGATTTGTCCTGAGCATCCACTTGCTTACCGCAGTCTGCCAGCGCGACGCTTAACATCAGACATAGAGCTGCCACGGCCAACTTACCTGGCTGGTGCATATTCGGAAGAAGAGAACGATTCATTGCAGGACCTCACGACCTACGGCCATATTCATTTGGGCGGCCGCGGTTAACCACGAACCAATCAGATTCAGATAGGCCAGCCGGACATCCCGGTATGACTTTTCCGCGTCCAGGTAATCCAACAGGGATGCGCCGCCGTTTTGGTACGAAAACTGAACCATGTCGCGCGTCTTCCCGGACAGAGTCAGGTATTCCGTCTTGTAAGGGCGCAGCATATTCAGTGCGCCGGTCAGCGTGACATATGCCGAATCCACGTCGCTGAAAACCTGCGCTTGCGCAGCATCGGCCAGCTTTTCGTTGCGCGCGATATCAATCTGAGTGCGCGCCTTTTCTCCCTGATTGCGGTCGAAGATGCGCAGAGGTATAGAAACGCTGAGCCCGAAGTAGGCGTTGATGGGAGGATTGCGCGCTACATCCACACTGAATGTCGGGTCGGTGGAGCCGTTGGCGATGGCAAGTTTGTGGTTCAGCCGCGCGAGTTCCACGCTTTGGAGCGCCGCCCGCAGATCGGGCCGCGCCGCAGTCGCGAGGCTGCGGTATTCGTCCATCGTCATGAGCGAATCGGTGTAATCGTAGGCTCCCGTGACGTCGAATTGCGCGATCGCCGTCCGGTCATTGAGAAGCTGGAGGAGCTGGATCTTAGCGGTTCGCAGATTCACCGTGGCGGTTTCAAAATCGGCCTCGAACTGAGGCCGCACCAGAATCAGCCGATTTAGATCGACCTGCGACAAGTCGCCGGCGGCGAAGCGCCTGCGATCTATGCCCAGTTCGCGATCCCAATAGGCCAGGTTTTCTATCGCATTTTGCAGGAAGGCCTTAGCCTGCAAGACCTGCACATAGGCCGTTCGTAGATTGAAGACAAGGCCACGTTCCTGATCCGAATAGGCCGACATGGTGATTTCGGTCGATTTCTTTGCGGTATCCAGCCTCAATTCCCGCTTCTGCTCGCGTTCGTGCAGGTAACTGACGGAAGCGGACGGAAACACATTAGTAAAAGGGCGGAATACAGTCTGGCCCGCACCGCTTGTCTGCGGCAGGAAAGTGAACTGGTCAAGCCCCCCGGTTGCGGTCGGGTTAGGGCGGAGATAAGCGGTGATTTCCGCAGCTCGCGATTCGTCGATGCTCGATTGCGCGGCCTTCAGCGTTGGATTGACCGCTTCAAATTTATCCTTGATCTGTTGCCACGTGAGCGCAGTCTGGGCAGTTGCCACGGTGGGCAGCAATCCTGCTACGAGCAGAGCGATAGACGAGCGAGCGTTGCAATGAAGCATCCGGCATGAACCACGAAAATGTGAATTTAGCGCGTTCTATCGTGCAATGCCATCGATCTTACGGGGATCTTCGCCGCTTCTTCGACTGACCGTTCGATTGGCGACCACTGCGATTCGTCAGCACTCGTAGTCGTTCAGATAAAGATCACTCTTTCCGTCCGGTCAGCCGATCTTTTGGCCCAACCTCTTTCACTCCGATGCGGCTCGCCCTAACATGAACTTCATGTGGAGCGACGTGTATAGGGGCGGCCGCAACAAATGACTCAGGACTCAACCTCGCTGGGCACCCGTTATCAATCGGTAGTGCGTCCTCCAGGGGAAGACGATTTCAAGCACGAGCGAATTCGACTGGTTCTGTTGGATGGCTACGGTCTGTTCCGCGCCAGTCTGGCCCGCTTCCTGGCATCGGAGCCGGATCTGGACATCGCGGGCGACTGCGCGACATCCGCCGAAGCCCTGGAAATTGTTGCCCGCGAGTCAGGCCGAGGAGCGCCCGTCGATTTAATCCTGTTGGATTTCAACCTTGGTTCAGAGGACGGGATTCATTTCATATCTGCCGCCCGGCAGGCCGGGTATCAGGGCAGATTCCTGATTGTGGCCGGCTCCGCGGACATGCGGAATTCTGCCGTTGCACTAAAACTGGGCGCGGCGGGGATTTTCCTGAAGTCGGAAACCCCCGACCGGCTGATTCAGGCAATCCGCCTGGTGGGAAATGACGGAATCTGGGTTGATAAGAGTGTCATTCAAATGCTGGCCGATCAGCTAATCGATCGGTTCCCGCGGCTCGAGGATGAAAAATCCGTCAATTCTCTCGAGGGTCTTGAGCGGAAAGTTCTTCTGGGTATCGTGGAAGGCCACTCAAACCGCAAGATCGGCGAACACCTGGGCCTTTCGGAAAGCAAGATTAAGAATACTGTTCAGAAGTTATTCGGCCGGGCTGGAGTAAAAACGCGCGGTCAACTGGTGCGAGTTGCTCTGGAAGGCTCGCTCCATATCGGAGAAGATCTCGCCCGAGGTCACCAGCATGAGCCGAGAGGCGCGCGTTGAGTCAATTCACAGTAAATTGCGATACTGCTCCAGCGCAACACGGACGAGTTGACTTCGCGTACGGACGGCATTCTTTCGGAACAACTGCTGAAAGCTGTTCTTAACCGCGCTCTCGGAGATTCCCATTTGGGTGGCTATCTCTTTGTTTGTCAAACCCTGGACCAGCAGCCGAATAACGTCCACCTCGCGCGCGGTCAGGGCCGAATGCTCATGACCTGCCTCTGTGCCGGGTGTTGCCGGAACCATTTCTTCCGTAACGTCAGCCACAATGGCCGCGAGTTTCGCGTCCGGCCCTTCTTTGTACGTTGAAAACCACACGTCGGCCGTAAACGTTTCGCCGTTGCCCCGGTGTCCCTGGCATTGCATCGACGCCCGGAACTGCGGTTTCTCCTCCCATCGCAAGGCGTGGTGCAGTTCAGGCAAAAAAGCCGCCACCGGGCTCCCGATGAGTTGCCCGCCGCGTGATACCAACATCCGGATCGCTGCCTGATTGGCGAGTTCTATGAACCCGTCCTTGTCGACCGTCACAATCGCAGCCGGACTCGTCTCCACCAGCGCGCGCAGCTTTGCCTGCGCTCCCAGCGTCATCCGGCGATTTCGGGCCAGTTCCACAACGAACAAGCCGCATCCCGCGAGCGCCAGCGTTTCGAGAGACAGACGGGTAAATGATTCGTCAAGCGAGCTGAACATCTCGGCCAGCACGGCGCACGAAAACCCTAAGAGCGCGACTGCCCACCGCGGCAGAAATCCCGCAGCCAGCATGATCGGGAAAAGATAAAGGAACCCCATCGAGACGTAGGGTCTGGTCCACCAATCCACCACCGCGACGCACAGGATGATTGCGCTGCTTATAACAAGGATGGGCGTTCGGTAGCGTTCTTCCCACACTCGCTCCATCAGCAGCATATGATCCGGCAGAATTGCTAAATTATGCCACCGATTTTGAATACTGACCGCTAATCAAGCGTCTAATCTGCCGTTATGTTTTGATCGGCGCTGCAATCACTTTGGTTAATCAATGGATTGTCACCGCAGAAGCGCGGGGTGATCGTGCGTTCGCAAAATAATGATATCGCCGTAGCCGGTTCTAAGATAAAGATTGTGCGGCGCCTGGGCCGTTTGCAGGAACGCGTGGCCAAAGTGCCTGCGTGTTGTGGTTCCTGGAAAGTCTGAGGTCACCTCGCCGATCCTGCTGTCAGCGTCGATCGAGTAACTGCCTGCCGTCGGGAGCCGCAGCGTGATTGTGCCCTGGTTCATCGTGGCGTGAATGTCGCCACCCACATCGTCGAAATGGATTTCGCCCGCGTCATGGTCGACCACCAGCTTGGCATTCCGCGGAACCTTGACCACGTATTCGAGATTGAACTCCCGATCCCCGACCGAAGGACGCGGCAGAAAACGCCGATGCCGCGGATAAACCGTGCCGATAACAACATCGTTGCCGTCACGCGCCACTGAGATCTTCACTTCGCCCAGCATGTGAGAGGCCTTGTCCCGTTCCATACCAGCCGCAGGATACGCGAGCTTCGTCGATTTGATCGCGGTAACTTCGACACCGGGCTGATCCCATCCTTCGATCCTGAGGTCGCCCGTCGAATTTTTCAGATGCACCGCGCCTCCCGCCGGGAGATCGGCTCGCTCCGTCGTGCTCACCTGAATCTTCTGTGGGATCTGGTCATTCGCCATCAACAGGCATGCGATCCCCATCCCCAGCATCAGTATCAACGTTAATGTTCGCTTCATAGTTGTTTTACCTGGCGCGCTCTCCCGGACGCCCTCCGGAATCGTTCCGTCTACGGTCAATGTAAGCCAACAACACGGCTACTCCGATCACAGCCGCGACGTAAATAATCGAGCCAGCAGCCGGAATCGTAAAGCTTCCAGTCGAATCGGCCAGCACTCCCAACCACAAAATCAGACCAATGATCAAAACGAACGGGATCGTCAACCACCGGGGAAACGGCGCCGAAGCGGTTGGTCTTTTCCCCGCGTTGGCCACTGTGTCCCGAGGGCCCGTCATAAGGTTCTAGGCTTCCTCGGCCTCGTGCCCCGTTCCGGCCGGCAGTGCGTCTTTCTCGCTGGCAAACCAAACGTAAAGCGTGGGAAGAAGGAAGATACCGAGCAACAGCGCCGCTACCAGGCCACCGACGATCACGATTGCGAAAGGACGCTGCGAGTCCGAGCCGATGCCCCGCGACAAAGCCGCCGGCAGCAGGCCAAAGCTCGCCACCAGCATCGTCATCATGATCGGGCGCAAGCGGCGCACAGAGCCTTCCACCGCGGCATCCTGAATGGTGCGCCCGCGAGCCCGCAACTGGTTGATGTACTCCAGCATGATGACGCCGGTCTGCACCGAGACGCCGAACAATGCCAGAAATCCGACGCCCGACGACACGCTGAAGTGCGTGCCAGTGAACAACAAAGCCAGCAATCCGCCGATGGGCGCCATGGCCACGTTAGCCAGAATCAGCGAGACCCATTTCACTGACGCGAACATCGTGTAGAGGATCATGCAGATCACCAACAGAGTAATCGGCACAACAATCGCCAGCCTGCGCTGCGACCGTTTGGCGCTTTCATATTCGCCCGCCCAATCGATCTTGTATCCCGTTGGCAGTTTGACCTGCCTGGTCACTTTGGCGATCGCCTCATCCACCGTGCTGCCCAGATCGCGTCCCACAACACTGTACTTCAGTGCCACGTATCGCGAATTGCCCTCGCGATAAATTTCCGACGCGCCATCCAGCACATGAACGTTGCAAAGCTGAGCGAGGGAAACCCGTTCCCCGGACGGAGCTACTATCCGGATATTTTCGATGGCCTCTTTTGTGCCTCGGTAACGGGGCTGATACCGGACCGTCAGGTCGTATCGCTGTTCGCCCTGCAGCACCTGACTTACAGCCTTACCGCCGACGGCGGTCTCAATGGCGTCCTGTACGTCGGTCACATTAATGCCGAAGCGCGCCGCCTTCGCGCGATCCACGGCGAACTCCAGATTCGGCTGCCCGATCACGCGGAAGAGACCCAGATCGGACACGCCAGGCACCGTGCGCATCACGTCAAGAATTTTCTGGCCGGTATCTTCCAGGGTCTTCAGATCGTCGCCATAAATTTTGATGGCGAGTTGTCCTTTAACGCCGCTGACTGCTTCTTCCATGTTGTCGGCAATGGGTTGCGAATAATTCCACAGCGCGCCGGGAATTTTGGTGAGTTCGCGGTCCATGGCCTGGATGAGTTCTTCTTTGTCCTGCCGGAATACCGGCCTCCATTCCTCTTTGGGCAATAGATCGATATAGTATTCGGTGTTGAAAAAGCCGGTGGTGTCCGTGCCATCGTCCGGACGCCCCACCTGGGAAACCACTTGCCGCACTTCGGGGAATGAAGCGATCACAACTCTTGCCTTATTCATCACGGCCGTGCCTTCTTCTGGACCCGTGCTGGGCGCCAGCGTAGCGCGTGCCCAGATAGCGCCTTCATCCAGATGCGGCAGGAATTCCGACCCGATAATTCCGCTGCCCATCAGCCACACCGAAGTTCCGAACGCGCCCAGCGCGATGGCCACGGTGATCCAGCGAAACCGGATCGCGCGTTCCACCATCCAGCGGTAAGCGTTCGTCATCCCCGTCATGAGCGGATTGCGCCACTCCCTGACATTCGCGCGGAAAAGAAAGCTCGAAAGCACCGGCGCAATCAGCATCGCGAAAATGAGCGCGCCCAGCAATGCGAACGAAACCGTCCAGGCCATCGGCTTGAAGAGCCTGCCCTCCACTCGCTGCAGAGTAAAGATCGGAATGTAGGCGGTGATGATAATGCCGATCGAGTAAAACACCGGACGTTGCACTTCATGAGCGGCGTTGCGAATGGCCCCGACGGCCGGCCCATCCTCTGCCTTATGGTGCGCCATGTACCGGATGATGTTTTCTACCATCACGACAGCCCCTTCCACCACCATGCCGAAATCGAGCGCGCCGAGCGAAAGCAGATTCGCGGGAATCTTATTCAGATCCAGGCAGATCGACGCGAACAGCAACGAAAAGGGAATCGTCAGCGCCACGATAAACGCGCCGCGCACGTTGCCGAGGAAAATAAACAGAATCAGAGCCACCAGGATGATTCCTTCGGTCAGATTGTGCAGCACCGTATGCGTCGTGTAGTGGAGCAGGTTGCTCCGGTCCAGATGCGGAACAATCTTCACGCCGGGCGGAAGAATTTTCTCGTTCAGTTCGGTGACCTTCTCATGAATCGCTTCGAGCGTGGAATCCGAATCCGCACCTTTACGCAGCAGGACGATCCCTTCCACCACGTCGCTGTTATCCGTCACCTTCCCGTCCGCGCGGTGGATGGCTTTGCCGATCTGACCAAGCCGTATTCGCTCGCCTTGCGTAACGGTCGCGATGTCCCTGATACGCAGCGGCGTCCCATTCTGCGCGCGGATCACCGTATTCTCAATGTCGTGAACGCCACTCGCCAGGCCGATTGCCCGAACGTTGATCTGCTGCATCCCCTGTTCGAGAAAACTCCCGCCGGCATTTACGTTGTTATTCGCCAGTTGCTGCTCCACCTGGCCAATGTTGAGCCCGTAAGCGACCAGCCTGTCCGGATTCACGCGCACCTGGTATTCGCGCGTAGTGCCGCCGAAACTGCTCACATCCACAACATTCGGAACCGACTTGAATTGCTTTTCCAGCGTCCAGTCTTCGATGGATTTTAGATCCATCAGATCGTATTGCGGATTAGTGCTGGTCAGCGAGTACCAATAAATCTGGCCGACCGGGCTGTAATCCGAACCAATCTGCGGCTGCAGCCCGGCGGGCAGATTGACCTGGGTCAGGCGCTCCAGAACTTTCTGTCGGTTCCAGTCATTTGTGGAATCGTCATCGAAAACCAGCATCAGACTGGAAAGCCCGAACAGCGAAGTGGAGCGCAGATGATCCAGATGAGGAATGCCGTTCATCGAGATCTCAAGCGGAATCGTGACCTGTTGTTCCACTTCCTCGGCAGCGCGGCCCGGCCACTGCGTAATGACCTGAACGTAGTTGTTCGCCACGTCGGGATACGCTTCCACCGGAAGATTGTGGAAGGAAATACCGCCCCACACGAGGAGCAGCAACATGACAAGCAGAATCAGGAAGCGGTTATTGAGCGCAAAATCGACGAGCAGATTGATCATGAGTTTCCCGGCCGCTCTGCCTTACTGCTCCACCGTGTTCTGCATTTCGAGCGCGTTCGCCACTACCTTGTCGCCCGGCGCAATTCCCGACATAATCACCTGTAATTTGGTTGGCTGCGTATTCGGCAAAATAGGCCCACCCACAACTTCCACGCGGCGGAACGTGTTCGCTCCGGAAGGTTCGTAGACCCAGTCGCGATCATGCAGGTGCAACACGGCCGTCGCTGGAACCGTTGCCTCGCCTTTGCTCTGCGATCCGTGGAATGTCGCGTCAACAAACATGCCGACCCGCATCATGCCGGGGTTGGGCATCTCGACGCGCACCTTCGCCGTGCGCGTAGCCGGATCCAGGATCGGACCAATCAACGCCACCTTCCCTTTGAAAACCTTATCCGGATAAGCGTTCAGACGAATGTCAACGGATTCGCCAGTGCGAATCGCATTCAGATCGTTCTCGTAAACATCGCAAAGAATCCAGACGTTTGATAAATCGGAGATCGTGAACAGGTTGGGTGAGTTATCCAGCGTCTTCACACCGCCGGCGGCCGTCACGTTTTGTTCGGTAATCACGCCCGCAGCGGGCGCCACAATATCCACGAAAGCGGAAGGGTGATTCACATCGGCTCCCAGCACATGAATCTGCTCAAGCGAGTTCTCGATCGTGATTTTTGCCTTCGCTTCCGCGTCCTCGGCTACTTCAAGATCTTTTTGTGCCAGCGCGCCCTTATCGAACAGCAGCTTCGCACGGCCCAGTTGCGTACTCGCCAGTTTCTCATCGGCGACCGCACTGCGGTAACCCGCAAAGGCCCCGGAAACATCGGCGCTTTGCACCCGCAGCAGCAATTGACCTTTTTGAACCGTGTCACCAAGTTTGGCGTGAATTTCCACTACACGGCCAGAAGCCAGCGACACCACTGGAATATTGTTCGAAACATCGGGCGTCACCGTACCGGTGACACTCAGGATTGCGGCTTCCGAAAACTTCCCGGCCGCAACCGTTGGAAATTGCTCGGGGTGATCTGTCTTCAGGGAGTTCACATCCCCCGTCACCACGACGTTGGCAGCCGGCGGCGCCTCAGCTGCCTGGTCCGGTTTCGGTTTGTCGCCGCAGCCCGCGAGTGCGAACGCGGCCAGGAACCCCGCACAAAAAATCAACGCCGTTAGCGGCTTACCATTCGGATTGAGTCGCTTCATTGAATCACTTCCCGTCCTACAGCCAGATTGACTTGATTGGCGGCCGCAAAATATGAACCCACCAGATTCAGATAGCTCAGCCGGATACTGCGGTAATCGTTCTGCGCGTTGAGGAAATCCAGCAGCGATGCGCCGCCGTTCTGATAGGCGAAAGAAATGGTGTCCCGCACTTTCGCGGCCTCGTCGAGATACTTCGATTTATACGCGCGGAGCAGATTCAGGCTGCCGTTCAATGTGTTCAACGCCGAGTCGACGTCCGAATAAACCTGCGCCGTAGCTGTGTCCTGCAGTCTCCTCGTACGCTGAATCTCGATTTCGGTACGCGCCTTTTCGCCCTGATTGCGGTCGAAAATTCGTAACGGGACCGACACGCTCCCGCCGATATAAACCGGTATCGGAGGATTGCGCCCTGCATCCACGGAAAACGTCGGATCAGAAGAGCCGTTCGCGACCGCCAGCCGATGGTCTGTCGCGGCTTTATCGACCGCTTGCGCGGCTGCGGCCAGATCAGGGCGCGATGCCAGCGCCATGCTCCGCAATTCATCGGGTTGCAGCAGCACTTCCGAATACTCGAACGTTCCGGTGACATCGAACTGGTCGATGGCCGAACGTGAATTGAGCAGTTGCAGCAGTTGGATCTTCGCCGTGCGGGTGTTGACCTCCGCCGTTACGACATCGGATTCGTACTGGGCGCGCTGCAAATCCAGGCGCTGCATATCAACTTGCGATATGTCGCCGGCGTTGAGGCGGTCCCGGCTCACGCCCAACAGACGGTCGTAGTAGGTCAGGTTGTCGCGGGCCAGTTCGAGAACGGCCTTGGCCTGGAGGGTCTGCACGAAAGCGCCGCGCAGATTGAAAACCAAGGTTCGCTCCAGGTCCGCGCGCTGGAAGGCCGTGATTTGGGTTCCTTTTTTCGCGCTCTCCAGACGAAGGTCGCGCTTATCTTCCCGCTCGTGGAGATAACTGGTTGAAACCAACGGCAACAGAGCGCCCAGCGGCCGGTAAGGATTGGGCCAGAACGGATTGAACTGATCCAGAGTTGCCGTGGCCGTCGGATTCGGACGGAGAAACGCCGTTATCTCCTGAGCACGCGCCTCGTCGATCCCCAGATCGGCAGCGTGGAGGGCGGGATTATCCGCCTCAAACCGGTCACGAAGCTGTTGCCAGGAAAACGTCTGTGCCTCGCCGGTCTGCGACAGCAGTAAGCCCGGCACCAAGCCGCAAAGGGGAATCCACCGGGCCAAACCCGCACCAATTCGCGCCCTGCGCAAAGCAAGGGCGCAGAGTACGCCGAAGGAGGTACGAAAGAGGCTCTGACGGGGGGGCAAAACCCAAATCTAGCACCGGCTGTAAGTTTACGCCACCGATCTGGCGCTTAAGTGCCAAACTCGTACGATAATCTTTTGGCCGACGTAAGAAAAATAACACTTACCCGGTTGAAAACAGACGGTTTGTATTTACTGGCAGGAAATAATGAGCGAACGGATTACAAAAGGTCGCGGTATTGTTCGAGTGCCTCGCGAACCAAGCGTGCGCGTGTGCGAACGTTGGTCTTGGCGAAAAGCTGCTGCAGGGTGTTCTTAACCGTACTCTCGGAGATATTGAGCGAAGCCGCAATTTCCTTATTAGCCAGACCCTGCACTACCAGCCGAAGTACCCCCAATTCGCGGTCAGCCAGGGTCGATCGTTCGAGGAGTCCGGTGGCAGGAGTGCCGGCAGTGACCGTGTCTTCCGTGACGTCGGCGATGATAGCGGCGAGCTTGGGCCGGGGCCCTTCCTTATAAGTTGAAAACCAGACGTCCGCTGTGAAAGACGTACCGTCGCCTCGATGACCTCTGCACTGCATGGTGGCCCGAAATTGCGGAGCATCTTCCCACCGCAATGCGTGATGCAGTTCCGGCAGGAACGCGGAAACAGGACCGCCAACTAGTTTTCCATCTCTCGGCGCCATGAGTTCAACCGCGGCGTTATTGGCCAAATCGATAAATCCCTTCTCGTCAACCGTCACAATGGCAGCTGGACTGGTTTCAACCAACGCCTTCAGCCTTTCCTGCCCCTGCAAGGTCAGCCGCCGGTTCCGCAGCAATTCGGCGACGAAAAGCCCGCAGCCCGCCAGCGCCAGGGTTTCAAATGCCAGGCGCACAGTGGACCGATCAAGCGAGCTGAACTGTTCGCTCAGAACGGCGCAGCCCACGCCGAGCAGCGCAATCGCCCACCTAGGCAGGAACCCGGCCACCAACATAATGGGGAACAGATACAGGACACCGAAAGCGACAAAGGGTTTCGTCAGCCAATCGGCCACGGCAATTCCGATAATGATGGCAACACTCGCCAGCAAGACTGGAGTGCGATTGCCTTCATCCCAGACTCGTTCGAGTGGCCACATTTGCGTTGCTTCTTCCGAAACTGCTAGCTCATATCATCCCATGATGATTTTCTGTAGAGATAATCAAAAGGTTACCCTTATGTTGCAGGATCGGACTCCCGGCAACGGGCTGGAAACAATCGACTTGGGGTAAGAAACGCCCCAAGATGGCCGCTGCGTCGCTATACTCAATTCGGAGGCATTCAGCCTAAGGCGCCAGTCGATGCAACGAAAAGCCTATGCTGTGCTCGCAGCGCTCATGCTTGGCTCCGCGCTGGCCGCGCTGTTCCTGAGCTGGACCGCGCTGGGTCGTCAGTTCGACGTCCACGCTTATGATTTTCTGTTTCGACTGGAAGCGCCCGCGCCCTGGCAGCCACAGACCATCATCCTTGCCATCGACGAAAAAACTCTGCTCAAATACGGCGGTCTGGCTGGCAGGCGGTCTGCCCTTGCAGACGGTCTCGAAAAAATCAGCGGTTCCAAGCCTGCCGCGGTGGCGGTCGATCTCATTCTGGCGGACGACCCCGCCAATCCCGCCAACGAGGAGCTGACGAAAGCCTTTGCCGATACCAGAAACCTGGTTCTGTCCTCCGATCTTCTGCCCGATGGCAGCGGCTGGGAAGATCCACTTGAAGAGTTCCGCAAGTACGCCGTCGCGGTAGGCGAAGTTCATGCCGATCCCGATAAATTCGATGCCGTCAGCCGCGACCTGCCGCTCGAAAAAGTTGCCGGGCACGATCGCCGCTGGTCACTCGCGCTGGCCACATTCCTCGCGGCCAAAGGCGGCGACATCACCGAATCTCCTGACGAACTCCTTATCGGGATCATGCGGATCCCCCTGAACGCCCGCGACAACGACGGCCGTCTTATGCGGATTCAATACACTCCGCAGACCATGGGAGGAATCCCGCGTGTCTCCATCGCGGATCTGGATCAGCATCCGGAAATGGCATCGAAATTCGCAGGCAAGGTCGTCTTCGCGGGTGAGACAGCGCAATCATCGAGCGACCACTGGATGACACCCTATTCCGCGAGCGAACCGATGCCAGGCATCGAGGTCAACGCCAACGCATATGAAACGATTGATCGGCACATGTTCCTGGTGGACGCGCATTTGACCAAAGTAGTCGCCGTTTGCGTGGTTCTTACCGTCGCCGCTGGCCTGACGTTCGTCTTTTTATCCGGGTGGCAGGCCAACCTCGTCGCAATCCTGGTCATTGCGGGCTCGCAGGCAATTCCCGCTGTAGCGTTTTCGCGCGGCGTGGTCTGGCCGTGGATGCCTGGAACTTTTGCGGCCATTTTCGGAACAGTCGCCGCCGCAGCCTGGCGTCATCTGATCGTCCGCAGGCAACTGCTGTACGCCGAGAATGAGAAGGACCGCTATCAACGCTCCATGCAGTTCGCCATCCATGAATTACGCACTCCGCTGACCGCTATTCAGGGTTCGAGTGAACTCATCAGCCGGTACGGCGCCATGCCGGAATTGAAGCGCAAAGAAATGGCCGAGCTGATCAATGCCGAATCGAAGCGGCTGGGGCGCATGATTGAGACGTTCCTCAGCGTGGAAAAGCTCTCCGCCGGCGAGATGGAAATGAAGCAGGACCGGTTTTCGCTGGCTGAAGTGGTGGAGCGCTGTGCCGGACGCGCCAATCCGCTTGCCGATGCGAAGACGATCGCCGTCGAGATCACAGGACTGCCGGCCGCGGACATTACCGGCGACCGTGAGTTAATGGAATACGCGGTCTATAATTTGCTGACGAACGCCATCAAATACTCCCCGCCCGGTTCACGCGTGCGAATTTTCGGTGAAGATAGCAGAGGAAACGTTAAAATCTCTGTGGAAGATCAGGGAATCGGAATGGATAAGAAGGAAGTCAGCCGCATCTTCGAAAAATTCTACCGGACCAAACGCGCCGAGCAATCGGGCGAAGCTGGAACCGGCATCGGTTTGGCCATCGTGGAACAGATTGTCGTGCAGCATGGCGGCTCGATCCAGGTGGAATCCGAGCCCGGCAAAGGGTCCAGGTTCACACTGGTATTGAAACGGGCGTGACTGAAGCATTCCGATTATGAGTGAACCAGGCGGCGAAAAGATCATTGTTGTTGAAGACGATCCATCGGTGCGCACCACCATCGTCACCTTTCTCGAAATCGAAGGGTTCGCGGTGGAGGCGTTTTCCAACACACGCGATGCGATTGAGCGGCTTTCACATGGCGGCTGCCGCCTGGTCGTTTCCGACATCTATATCGATGACAAGACCGGCATCGATATCCTTCAGGCCGCGAAAAAACAGGACCCCGACTGCGCCGTGATTCTGATGACTGCGCGCGGCACCATGGAGACCGTCATGGCCGCAACGCGGGGCGGATCCTTTGACTATCTGGCCAAACCTTTCGAACTCGATACGCTGCTGGAAGCGGTAAAGCGCGCCGTTGCTGCCCGGACACCGGATGACGACGAAGTGGAAGCGGAAGAGTTGCCGGAAAGCGAAATGATTGGCAGTTCCGCCGGCATGGTGGAGATTTATAAGACAGTGGCGCAAGTGGCCACTACAGATGCAACCGTAGTGATTCTAGGCGAGACTGGGACCGGCAAGGAACTCATCGCTCGCATGATCCACCGCAACAGCCTGCGCGCGCAATTTCCATTCGTGCCAGTGGATTGCGGCACCATTCAACCCACGCTTCTCGAAAGCGAACTCTTCGGCTCCGTCCGCGGAGCATTTACGGGCGCGGACCGCGATCGCATCGGCGTACTGGAAGCGGCTAATCGCGGCACCGTGTTCCTCGATGAGATCGGCGAAGTGGATGCGTCGTTTCAGGTGAAGCTGCTGCGCTTCCTCCAGGAGCGTGAGGTGCGCCCGGTTGGTTCTGCCCGCGCGAAAACAGTCGACGTCCGCGTGGTTGTGGCGACAAATCGTGATTTGCAAAAGCTGGTGGAAGAAGGCAAGTTCCGCGAAGATTTGTGGCATCGACTGAATGTGGTGCGGCTGACGATTCCACCCTTGCGCGAACGCCGGGCCGATGTTCCCTTGCTGGCCCACTATTTCCTCAACAAGTACAACACTTGGTATTCACGCCATGTGAAGATGACGGATTCGGGACTCCGCGAGCTGAATAATTTCACTTGGCCGGGCAACGTGCGCCAGTTGCAGCATTTGATCGAACGCCTGACCATTCTGGCGCCAAACGACCGCGTGGACGCCGAATCCGTTCAGGACGCCATTTCCGCCATGGACCCGAAAGAAGGCGGCGGCGAGACGCTGGCTGAAACGGAAGCCGATCAGATTCGCCGAGTGCTCGCGGCAACCGGCGGCAATAAGAGCCGCGCCGCACAGATTCTCGGAATTGAACGGAAAACGTTGTACCGTAAGCTGGAGAGGATGAAGATTTAGGGTATGTCGATTCAGATTGGCGCCATCACAGACGAGTTTTCGCCCGATATCGCGGTAGCCATCGAGGCCATGCGGGAGTTGGGTATGAAGGGCGCGGAACTGCGCATGGTCAACGGTAAGAACATCATCGACCTGACCGATGCCGAGCTGGACGCCGCGTTGGCCGTCGTCCATGGCGCTGGCCTTCAGGTGATTGCGATCGCCTCCCCGCTGCTGAAGTGCACGCTGCCCGATGCGCCGCCGATTGACGAACGTTTCCAGCAGGATGTATTCGCCGCGAAGCACACCTTTGAAGATCAGCCAAAGCTTGCTAAACGTGCCTTCGAGATCGCCAAACGATCCGGCGCGAAGATTGTGCGCGTGTTTTCCTACTGGCGAGTGATGGATCCACCGGCGGTCTTCGAACGTGTAGTCGATGCGCTCCAGGACTTGTCCGACCGCGCAGGTGAGCACGGTTTGACGATCGGGATTGAGAACGAACACGCCTGCAATATCGCGACGGCTCACGATACCGCCCGCGTTCTGGCTGCGGTGGATCATGAAAATCTGAAAGTGGTCTGGGATCCCGCCAACGCATACATCTCGGGCGAAGAACCATTCCCGACCGGCTACCACGTACTCGAAAGCAGGCGTATCGCCCATATCCACGCGAAGGATTGTAAACTCGACGGACACAAGCCCGTCTGGGGACCGCTTGGTGAGGGCGATGTCGATTGGAAAGGTCAGTTCGCCGCCCTGAAACAGGATGGCTACAACGGCTACATCCATCTGGAAACCCACTGGGCCGGCCCGGGCGGCAACAAACTGGAAGGCAGCAAGATCTGTGGCCGCAACCTGAAAAACATGGTCGGTTAGATCGTGGGGCCAGGGCTTCGGCCCTGCCGCCGAGCTTCCGCTCGGCGCTTGCTATGACAAGCCCGCAGCAAACAGTGGAAAAGCCCGAAAGACCAAGAACGTGAGTACACACTGCTGCGACCGAGTGGACTATGACCTGAACCAGAAATGTGACATTCATGCAGCTCGTGCTGACTGCCCCGACGCTCTGGTCAGCGTCGTCGAAGGTGTCTATGGCCTGCTTATCCATGATGGAGGGTCATCCTGCATAGAGATCAGCTTCGGTCCCTGGTGCGGTTCAAAGCTTCCGAAGACCAGCAGCCCGAATCTCCCAACCTGAACTGGCTGCGTGAGTATCTTGACGTCAGTTGGTCTCTGCATTTTCCAGCACCGGGCAGAAGCCCGGCGGCAGGGCCGAAGCCCTGACCCCACGTAGCCCAACCCGGTTACAATAAGAATTCCCGTATGATATCCAGAGCCGAAGCCATCGATATGTTCCAGTCCGACGACCTGATCGGAATCGGCATGGAAGCCGACGCGGTTCGCCGCAAACACCATCCCGACGGCATCGTCTCCTACATCATCGACCGCAACATCAACTACACCAACTTCTGCACCGAATATTGCAGCTTCTGTGCCTTCTACCGGCCGCTAGGACATAAAGAAGGCTACATCCTCCCACGCGAAGTAATCTTCGACAAGATCCAGGAAACCCTCGACCTCGGCGGCACAGGCATGCTTTTCCAGGGCGGCCTGCATCCCGATCTCAAGATCGAATGGTACGAAGACCTGCTGCGAGCCATTAAGGCGAAGTTCAACATCTGGTGCCACTGCTTCTCCGCGCCCGAGATCATCAACATCGCCGAAGTCAGCGGCCTGTCGCTGCGTGATACGATCGCGCGCCTGCGCGATGCCGGTCTCGATTCCATCCCCGGCGGAGGCGCCGAAATTCTGGACGAGGCCGTGCGCCATCGCATCAGCCGCCTAAAGTGCGGAACGCAGGACTGGATAGACGTGCACCGCACCGCCCACGCGTTAGGCATGCGAACCACCGCCACTATGATGTTCGGCTGCGGCGAGACCATAGAGCAGCGCATGAATCATTTCGATATCGTGCGGCAGATCCAGGAAGACACCGGTGGCTTCACCGCCTTCATCCCCTGGGCGTTTCAACGCGAACTGACGTCGCTGGGGCGTTTCATCAAAGAAGAAGCGACGGCTGTGGAGTATTTGAAGAATCTGGCAATCTCAAGGATTTACCTCGATAACATTCTGAACATCCAGAGCTCGTGGGTGACGCCGGGACTGAAAACCTGCCAGGTCGGTCTCCGCTTCGGCGGCAACGACGTCGGCAGCATCATGATCGAAGAGAATGTAGTGTCGGCCGCCGGCACCCACCATCAGGCAACGGAAGAAGAACTTCGCCGCATGATCCGCGATGCCGGTTTTGTGCCGAAGCAGCGCGATACTTTGTACCGCACCTACTTCCTCAATTGACCCAACGTCGTGGCAAGTCACGCGCGTTCCGAGCCGTGACTGTAAGGGAGCGGTGCGACAAACTTCGGCTAAGCGCGCCAGACCGACATCAGCACCCCGCCGCTAACGATAAGCGCCCCGCCAATCCAAATCGCGAGCGTGGGGCGTTCGTGGAAAAATATCCACGACACGGCCTGCGCCACCACGAAAAAGAACACCACGTAAATCCCGAGCAAGGTGCCAAACGACCAGGGCGGCCGATTCACCAGCCATCCGTAAGCAAAAAGCACAATGGCTGCAAGTGCGAAAAATCCGAGACGAGCGGCAGTAGATCCAGCGTGAATTCCCTTACGCGCCAGCGCATCGCCACCCGCCTCCAGCATCGCGCAAACCAGCAATATACCCAGCGCAACCCCGCGGCTCATACCTGGCCTACCGGATAAAGCAGTGAATCCATCAGCCACTCCTTGTTCTCGCGCACAGCACCGCGCAAAGTCTCCACCAACTGCTCGCGTTTTTCATACAACCGGTATGGATCGCGCTTGCCATGCTTCTCCATCAGCGCCTTTACGATGAACGGCATCATCATCGAATAATCCGCCGGCAGACTTTCCGTGGATTGCATGTACGTATCTTTATCGACCTTCCCCCAAGTCACCGCTTCGGCTGGCGGGCACGATGAGAGCGACCCGTCGGTCACAGGCGCAGTCGTAATCTGAACATCGAATTCATACCCGCGTACATCGGGCAAGCCGAGCACCTGACCCAGCGCCGGCTCCGGCTGCAAATTGTAATTCTTGGGAACGCCCCCGCCCAGAATCAGCGTAGCGATGGATTTCGCATCGCTTTCGAACAGCCCCCAGTGGTGATAAGCACAAGCCTCAAATACTTCCGCATGCAGATCCAGATCGAAGGCGTATTCGGGAATCAGCCCAGCCTGTTTCATCGCCCACAGTTTCATGGAGTTCAAAAAAACGCTGCCATCCGAGGGCGCGCCCACGAAAATCGGCAAGCCGAGTCGATTGCAAGTGGCAAGCAACCCGGGCTCTACGCCAACCCGGCGCTCCTGTGCAGCATAGTAAGCCCCGAGGCGATATCTAAGCTCGGTGCCGGTCATCTTTTTCTGGAACTCCGGCCGCGAGAGAACCGCCGTCAGGAACTTGTCCTGATCCAGCAACACGCTCTCATCAAAACCCATATCAGTGACGCGGATGACATTCTCATCCCGCAGCGCACCGTCATCGCCGAAGATCGGCACTTCGTAAATCGGATCTTTTGTGTGTTCGTTGAGGCTGCGATGGCCATCGTGATAACAGACGGCATCGGTGGTGCTGAGATAAGCCACCCACCCGGTTTCGAGCAAAGGGATCAACCAAGCCTGGTGCTGCCCGGAAACCGTGACCGGTCCGGCAATCGAAACGGTTAAAGGACAACCAGCCCCGATCGCCCGGTCAAGAATCGAGTAAACGCGGCGAAGAATCGCACCCCCGAAAGCGGGCAGGCAATGTTCGAAAATCTCATGGACGGACTGGCATTCGTCA
>Ga0207040_1170_pt1 | contig 19009 bp, 14 predicted proteins | sample Alteio_BWMinCont_72_FD_153279 | JGI IMG/M metagenome (GOLD analysis project Ga0207040, IMG submission 153279) | Enriched cells from forest soil in Barre Woods Harvard Forest LTER site, Petersham, Massachusetts, United States -... | ecosystem: Environmental > Terrestrial > Soil > Temperate forest >... | reverse complement strand
GCCCTATTACGACATGGGGCGCTGGGTCCAAACGGATAACGGCTTGTTTTGGCAGTCCGATTATCAATGGGGAGACATCCCGTTTCATTACGGCCGATGGGTGAGAGACCCCGCCATGGGCTGGCTTTGGGCGCCGGATTACACTTGGGGTCCTTCGTGGGTTTTTTGGCGGCATGCGGAAGCGGATGGAGCGATTGGTTGGGCGCCCTTGCCGGTAGGAGCGGTGTTTGTCGATGGGGCTTTCATGTTTCGGGGCGCGCGGGTGGGCGTTGATTTTGATTTTGGCCTGGGCGAGGGCGTTTTCGTGTTTGTGGGTTACGATCATTTCCACGAGGGATTTTTCAGAATGCGCGGCCGGGAGTACGCCTATCACATTCACGGCGACCGGTTTCATGAGTTTTACGGGAGGAGCGTGCTGAGAAATGAGTTTCGCCGGGACGAGCACGGAAGGTTTGTCAATGAGGGTATCGGACGCGATCGCATGGAGAAGGCGACTCACGGGAGATTGGAACATTCAAACTTCGAAGAGAGACATCCGGTGGGCGACCGCAACAAGCTGGCAAGCGCGAAGCCGGAGGAGAAGCCTGGAGCGGCTGCCAAATCCAGCCCGGCCGCGTCCGCAGGAGCAAGCAAGGTGTTCCGTCCGCCGGCGGCGACCCCTCAAAAGGCGGCCACGCCCGCGCCCAAGAAAAAATGACCGGGCTCGCTTTGTCTTTGACTCCATCGCGGCCTTAACCCGTTGGCAGAGGCTTGGATGGAGCGCACAGAAGGCACCGAAGAGAAAAAGCGGATACTCATATCCGGAACAATCACAAAAGAAAAACCATGAAATCTATTCAGAGAACCATTGGAATGACAGTTATGGCGGCGGCCCTCGGGCTGACGCAAGGATGTGACACGACGACCGGAGCGCTCTCCGGCGCCGCGATTGGCGCCGGACTCGGGGCCGCCATCGGGGCTGCGACCGGGCGTCCGGGCCTCGGAGCCGCGATTGGAGCGACGACCGGCGCGGTGACCGGCTCCATCATCGGCCATATCAACGAGGAACAACAAGCCAGACTGCGGCAGCAATCGCCGCAAACCCTCGCGACCATCCAGCATAATGACTACGTGATTCAGCAACAGCAGGCCCAGGCGCAGGCCCAACCTCAGCCGGCGACTACGCAGCCGGCGACGACCCAGCCAGCGACCGCCCAGTCGCCGACGCCTGCGAGCCAGAACCAGCCACCGCCCGCGCAAACTCCGGACAACACCCTGACGCCGCTGACGGTGGACGACATCAAAGCGCTGGACTCCGCCGGAGTGAAAAAGGATGTGATTATTGCCGAGATCGAAAAATCGAAGGCCGTCTATACCCAGAAAGACATCGACGCGCTTCAACAGAGCAATCCAAATATTGATCCAGCCGTCATCTCCTCGATGAAGAAGACGATCAGCGGTTAACCTGCCAAATCACGGGGGCTCGGCAAATTGACCGACGCGCCCCGGGAATTGCCCGCGGACGTCGGAGTCCGTTTACTTTTTAAAGAAGTCGTTGACGACGGCGGCAAAACTGTTCTCCGCGACATCGACGATTTTGATTTCGCGCCGGGCATTCTCCTCAGAATCGCTGGCATGGGCGGCGTTGATCATGATGGTTTGGCCAAATTCGCGCCGAATGGAGCCCGGAGGCGCTTTGGAGGGGTCGGTCGGCCCGAGAACGTCGCGAATCTTGCGCACGGCTTCCACCCCCTCATAGACGATGGCGATGCATTTCTCGGTGCCCGGCCTCTGGCGTTGCGAAGGATCGCACTCGCTCGGAGCGTGACCGGACATGAACTTGACGATGTTCTCGAATTGATTATCGCCAAAAATGGGTCCGACTATTTCGCCTAATTGCTTTTCCTCCGAAGGGGGGATTTTAAAGCCGAATTCCTTTTCGAGAGCGGCCCGCGCCCGGTTGGCCACGACATCTTTGAGACGGCTTCGCAAGACCTCCTTGACCGGGCCATAGAACTCTTCGGCCTGAGCGACGCTCATGCGGTGGACCTTGATTCCGACGATGTAAAGGCCGGTGCGGGAAAAGAAGTCGATGACATTGCCCGGGCGTCCGGTGGGGAAGCGAAAATTATCGGGTTTGATCAGGACCAAGGTGCGCTGCGGGGCATCACCCGGTGGATACGCCAGGGTATTCTCGACGATTCCGCCGTCCGATTCCGAATACCGGCTCCAAAGCTTGAGTTTGACATCGGCCTCTTCGGCGTTGGGGGCCGCGAGGACGGCGGGTTCGAAATAGCGGACATGCCCGTGTTCGTCGAGAATCAGGTCGCCAAACGTGTCGCGAATGGTTTCACCCCCGCGCCGTTCCGCGCTGATATTGCCGACCACGGAGCGGGTTTTTCGCACCGCGTCCTCGCCTTTAAACAACAGCACCATGGCGCGGCGGCGGCGGCGGGTGACCGGGTCAGGCGCCAAGTTTTTAAGGATGTAATCGCGAATCAACTCCTGAATCGGGCGGTCTTGGGGATCATTGCCAGAGACGATTTTCTCGGAGTATTCGGTCACGAGTTCCTGGCTGGGAGCGAACATGCGGGCACCGACCAATTCGAGGCCGGTGCGCGTGATTAAACGGGCAAAGATACCGCCGGTGCGGGATTTATAGAGCGAGTACGGAGTGATGATGACGTAGGCCAGTTGTTGCGACATAGGAGAAAAACTCGGTCAAACTCACACTGGCGGTTCAGACTTCGGGGCCGGAGCGGCGGATGCCACCGGAGTTTCCGGTTTTGGTCCGGCGGAAGGAGGGGGAGGCGTCGAGGCCTTGCCACCCAGGATTTTAAACATCACCACCCCGCAAGTGGGGCATTTTCCTTTGATAGCCTTTCTGCCGTTCTTCATCACTTCCTCGAAGGCGTCGGCTATTTCCTTCTTGGCTTTGCATTTTACACAATATCCTTCTGCCATAAAGTTTTCCTACGAAAGCGATCCAAACGCGGTTAAAAAATACGATTTAGCTTACGAGCCGCCTGTGAGAACCGTCAACTCGTAAAAGGATATTCTTTGTAACTCCTTGATAATAAATAGCTTGCAAATTTGGCAAAGGGTGAAAAAGGAATCAACGGAGAGTCCTTTAACCCTCCGGAACGCGACATTTCACGATAAAGGCCACATTGGCACCACCAGCGGACCGCAGGCGGTTAATTGGCGGTGAGGAATTTCAAGAGCTCCAAGCGCTCGCGATCCCCGAGCGATTCGAGGAGGCCTTCGGGCATAAGAGATTTCGGGCTCAACTCCCGTTTGGCGATTTCGGCCTTGGGGATGACGGATTCGCCCGAAGGGTTTCGCAAGGTAACGGCGCTCGAGGATTCGCCGGTCACGAGCCCGGCAAGGACCTCGCCTTTCCGGGTCTCGATGATCGACATCTGGTAGTCGGCGCCGATGACCGCGTCAGGATCAATGATGTTGTCGAGAAAATAGCGGGCGCCGTTTTTGCCCGCCCCAGTCAACTCGGGTCCGAGCCGGACGCCGTCATTTCCTATGCGATGGCAGCTCGCGCAAAGTTTTTGAAAATGTTCACGTCCGGCCTCCTCGCTATAAGCCCAGAGGGGTGCTTCGTTGAACGTCTTTTCCATCGTCGCGATCCGGGACGCCTTGTCGGCGGGACTTTGGGAAACGCGTCCCCATGTGGCGCTCACATGTCGGTTCACCTCCTCGTTCTTCAGGGCCGTGAGCTGCCGGATATGGAAAGAGGTTAATTGGTCGCTCTTGATCCGGCTCGCCGAAACCGCCTCAAGCAACGGCAGCGCAAAAGTCGCCCGGCTGGTCAGAGTGTTGAGCGCGGCGGCCCGGTCGGCGGCGGAAAATTGGCCGAACCGGAGCAGAATTGACTTGGAAACGCTCGGATCATCGATGCGCGCGAGCAGATTGATCGCCGGGCTTCGAAATGCAGGATCATCGAGCAACCCGATGAAAGCGGGAAGACTGCCCCGGTCCAAGGCCCGGCTGAGCACGGCGAAGGCGTGTTTTCTCGACTCCAGATCGGCGCGCGGATCGGCCAGCACTCCACGCAGACGAGGGAACATGGAATCATCACCAAATACCGCCGCAAGCCGCTCGGCTTGTCGGCGGACCAGGATGTCCCCGCTTGCATAAAGGTCTGGCGCGACGGATTTCCACGCCGGAGGCGGAGGCAGGTTGGCGCGGGGCTCCATGGCGAGCCAGAGTCCGGCAAGCCTCTGGCGCAGAGTCTCACCCTTGACGGTCCCCAAATCCGCAACGGCGCGATTTAAAGGGGTGCCTTCAAGGGTGGCGGCATACCAACGGATGAAATCAGCGAGCCGGGGAATTTTTGCGCTTTCCGCAAGACGCCAAGCGGCCTCGAATTGGTTCGGCATCCGTTCAGCAAGTCCCTGCCACAGGAGCAGCGGCAGGTTTCGATCATTTGCGTCCTCTCCGTGGCTGGCAAGCGCCGCAATCAACGCCCAAGCGGTTTCCTCCGGCATCCGTTGGACGGCCGAGGCAAGGTAGAGCCTCACCACGGGCGAGGGATCGACTTCGGCCAGACGAACAAATTCCTTTCGCAATTCCGGCGCGGGCGGTTTTCCTTCGCAGGCGAGTTGCACCGCCCATCCGCGCACGTATTCCTCCGGATCGGCGAGGGCGCGCCGGGTCAAGTCATCATGGAGGGCGCCGATGTCATGGAGCGTCCAAAGCGCGCGGAGCCGGTGAAAGGGCCGGGGGTCGTTCCGGAGCATTTCCTCGAGGGCCGCGCGGGCTTCGGGCTGGATGGCGCGGCCCAAGGAACGCTCGTGCAACAGACGGCGGGCGATGCGGACGTACCATTCGTTCTTGTGACTGTGCAGCGTGGCGAGATGGGTGTCGTCGAGGTGTCCGAGATCGACCTTCACGGGGTGGAAGGTTGGCGCGTACTCGAGCCGGTAAATCCGCCCGTTGCTCCGGTCCCAACTTTCCGTGTTGGGATTATGGCAGTGTTGTTGATCGTACCAGTCGATCATATAAACGGCGCCATCCGGACCGTATTGGAGATCGACGGCGACATATTTGGGATCACTGCAAAAAAGTTGGTCCTTACCCGCGTTGATCGTGTCGAAGCCCGACCCGAGCCGGTTGTTGATCATCTGATTCATCTGGTGCCCGCCTAAATTGTGGGTGAAAAGATGCCCGCGAAACTCGTCCGGCCAATTGTCACCGAGGTAGATCATGGTGCCGACGTGCGAATGACCCCCATAAATGGCATCGCTGCCGGGCGGGCCGGCTCCTCCCGCCCCGTGATCGACACGGGCGGAGGCCAGCAGGTAATTGCGGAATCCGGGGAACTCACCGGGGGGATTCGCCACGATAAAAGGCGCGTAATTCGCGTTGGCTTGGTTCCAAAAATGACCGCCTTGGATGACATGCGTGACGCAACCCCGCCCCCAATAACTTCGACAGTGCGTCATGAAAAGCTGGCCGCGCTCATCGTAATCCAAGCCCCAGGGGTTGCTCCCGCCATGCGCGAAAACCTCGAACTGGCGACTAACCGGATGATAACGCCAAACGCCCGCTCGAAGTTCGACGCGTCCAGATTCGGTTTCGCCGGGTTTGCCAATGCGACCATAATTGAAGACCCCTTGGTTTCCATAAAGCCAGCCATCGGGTCCCCACAGAAAACTGTTTAGACACTCGTGGGTGTCCTGAAAGCCGAAGCCGTCGAGAACCACCTCCGGCGGGCCGTCAGGGATGTCGTCATGATTGCGATCCGGGATGAAGAGCAGTTGGGGAGCGGCTCCGACCCAGACCCCTCCATATCCGACTTCGAGAGCGCTGACCAAGTTAAGGCCTTCGGCGAAAACCTTGCGCGACTTGAATGTTCCGTCTCCGTCGCGGTCCTCAAAGATTACGATTTTATCCAATCCCTGCCCCGGCGGGCGTTTCGTCGGGTAGGAGTAAGCTTCCGCGACCCAAAGGCGTCCGCGTTCGTCAATGGCAAACGCGACCGGTTGTTGTAAATCGGGTTCCGCCACCACCAAATCGGCGCGAAAACCTTCGGGAACATACATTTGCGCCACCGTCCGTTCCGCGTCCGTTCGCGGAGCGGCAAGGATGGGATTGGGTTTGAGATGCTGGAGGACGGGACTGGTCTTAAGACGTTGCACTTCCGGCAGCGGTCGTTCGGCCAGAACTGGAACAACGCAAAAGAGGTCGGCGCCCGCCGCCAGCGCGAGGGCCAGGGCGAAAACGCCGCGTGAATGGAGAGCTTGCATGTTAAGGCAATATTAAAATTTGGATAACGCGAAAGACTCTACCCGCGCGGCTTCCGGCGAAAAAGCGCGAAAGATTACAAAGTTGGGATGGAACCGGGAGGCTGCGGCGACCGGGCGAGTTCCCGACCGTCCGCCGAGAGGGCTTTCCAAGAATTCGGGGTGAATTCGAATTTGATCGAGCCGGTCTCGTGAGACCAGATTAAGCGCTCGCGGCGGGTCTCCAACCTCGACCGTAAGGCCTCGGGAGCGTGGATGGCCGAGCCAGGTTCGCCATCCATAATGACGATCAGGGAAGAATGAATGGCGTCAAGGAGCGGATCGCCCAAGGCTTCGCCGCCCGGCGGAACGGAAGCGATGATCATGTCCGCGCGCAGATCAATTTTTCTGGCGAGTAAAGCCCGCTGGCCGGCCCACCCCAGCGCCGAGAGCGAGAGAACCTTCGCTCCGGAAAATTCCCCGCGCAAAACCACCGCGTCATCCTGCGACCGTGCCGGACGCGGGGTCGCCAAAGGATGGAGAACCGTCCAGGGTCCGGCCGGAGCGTTCGCGGAGAGTTCGTGCCATCGCACGGCACCCCGGCGCGAGGCTGAGCCGAGCCACTCAAACGCGGCGGCTCTCGGTCTTCCCGGGCCGCTCAACTCGATTTGTGGTCTGAATTCGGCTTCGACCGATTTGAGCCCTCCGGCATGAGCCGCGTCACCCTGGGTAAGAAGCAGCAACGGGAGGCGGTTGACCCCATGAGCCCGGAGGAAAGGTTTGACGAGACGATCGACAGTATTGGAGCGTCCCGTATTGATTAGCATCGTCTCGAGGCGGTTGGGGGTGACGAGGAAGAGAATTTCCGAGCCCCGGTCAGAGAGAACGTCAAGCGTGGTGCTGCGACGGCCTTCCCACTTTTGGTAAAGGCAGACCATGCTTAAGACGGAGATGAGGCAGAGCCCCCATTTTTTCCGGGACGAATTGAAAATCCACCCGGTGAGCACGGTCAGCAGGACCGCGTAATAAAGAAGGATGGCGGCGGGGGAAGGGCTGGCCACGTAACAATAGCCGGCCGGAAGAGCGGCGGCCCAGCCGCTGGCCAGGGCGATGAGTTTCATCAAAAGCCACGAGGCATTATTGAACAACCCCGAGATCGCCGGGATAAAGGGGCCGGCGAGCAGGCTGAGCAGATTGCAGATTAAACAGAGGACACAAACCGGCACGACCAAAAAGTTGCCCGGCACGCTGGCGAGCGAGAAGAGATTGAAATAATAGGCGCTGAGCGGAACGGAGCCAAGCCAAGCCACCACCGAAGCCAGAAGCGCCTCCTTCAAATATCGCGCCACCGTCATCAACCACGCGGGGGCGGAGGTCCGGGACGGCGGAGCCAGCGGGTCCGGCGGCTTCAATTGGATACGGCGCAGCACCGGACCGACCAGCGCGATGCATGCGACCACGACAAACGAGAGTTGGAAACCGGCCTGAAAAAGCTGCTGGGGTTGCCAGGCCAGAATCAGGCACGCCGCCGCGCCCATCGAATTGAGGAGGTCATTGGGACGGCGCACCGCCCACCCGGCGAGAATGACTGACATCATGACCGTGGAACGAATGGCGGACGCGGCCCAACCGGTGGTGGCCGCGTAAAACCAGAGGATGGGAATCACAAGGATGACGGCCAAAGTTTTCGGCAATCGGACCACCCGGAACAGGCCAAGCAGGATGGCTGAAATCAAACCGATCCGCAGACCGTCCACGGCAAAAATATGATAGGTTCCGGCCCGCAAAAACGGTTCGACGATGTCATCGGTTAGCCCTCCTTTTAGATCGAGGCTCATGGCCCAATTTAGTCGCACGGGGATGTCTTCCTCGGGCAACCCGAGAGCGAGAGTTTTCCGAGACCAGGCAACAAAGCGATCGCCCAACGGTCTATGCGCGGGCTGGGGACTTTCCCACCTCACCTGCCACGAATTGGTTTCCCGCGCCTCGAGCTCGAAATAAATGTTTTGTCGGGCGAGATAACTTCGATAATCAAACATCCCGTCCGCGACCGGCCCCGGGGGTGGTTTCAAAACCCCGGTGACGGCGACCGCGCGGCCGGCGAAGAAATCCTGGGGGAGTTGGTCCCCGGCCTGGGCCATGACCAGTCCATCAGTCCGTTGCAGGTGATCCCCGCGCAAAAGTCCCTCGACTTCCACAACCGCTTTCGAACGCCATGACTGCCGTCCGCGAATGACAGTCAGTCGCTCCCGCGGGGTCTCGCGAAGGCGTCCGATCAGGGTGACCAGTTCTGCTTTTCCAGTTTCGAGCGAACGCAGATTGAAAGGAGAGAGAGGCTGCAATTCAAGGGATTGACGGGTGCTCCCGGCGGAGAAGACCAGAAGGAACATCAAGAGACTCCGTTTCGCCTCCCAGAACAAGCTGGCCAGCGCGAAAGCGAAGGACATCGCGAACAAGCCGGGCAACCAGAACGAAACCCGGTCCGCCACCAAAACGCCGGCGGCGAAGCAAAGCGCCACCGCCAAGAAGGGGCGTTTGGACATGGATTACCAGAATGCTCTCCATCTTCCGAAAGTCCAGAGCGCCAGCAAGGCGGCGGCCGAACCTCCGGCGTCAAGTCCCACATCAGAGACAGACGAGATTCGCGACGGAACAAAGGCCTGATGAAACTCATCCGACGCGGCGAAGAGGACACAAAGTAGCCAGGCCAGGCGTGTCGCCCGCATGGGCCAACTCGTCGGTCTGAGCGCAAAAGGCCGAACCAGGGCATTCCAAACGAGGAGGGCCAGAACGGCATATTCGGTGAGATGCCATCCCTTGCGGACAAGCGACTGGGCCGTAGCGATCAGCTCCGGAGACATGCGGGGAAACAGCCAGCGGAGAAAAGGGACCAGAAAGCGGGAGGTATGATGCGCGGACATGACATCAGTGGACCCTAAAAAGATGAGGGCCATCCAAAGAAGGACAGGAGTCCAATATTTTGTCGAGCGCACTCCCGATCAAAACGCAGGGCGGGAGGGATGGCAAACCAATTTTCAGGCAGGAGGAGCAGCCGTGTCGCGAAGGAGCGCGCTGACTTCGACACCCTTAAAGGCCGGGCCATGCTGACGCCGCCATCCCGGTTTCGTGGCGCGAGGAAAGTTAGGTTTGCTTATTTTCAGGTGCTGTGGCAATGAATAACGCCCATAACATGAAGCGATTGAAGCTTGTCTATTTGGGGATCGTCCTGTCCGTCGTCCTGCCGTTTCCAGCCCGGAGTCAACCGGAAACAAAAGGCCGGGATTTGGTGCTGCATTACCATTTCGCCGGGGCCGGGGCCTTTGCTGGGAATACGAATTTTGCCCCGCTCCGTCAAATAATTGCGCTGACAAATACGGTGGCATTGAAAGGCGAGATCTTGGGAAAGCTGGCTGGTTCCACGGCGGAGATTTTTAACCTGGGCAAAACGTCTCCAAGCCAGGCCGGGTTGCTTCGACCGCTCTGGCAGGACATCCTTCGAGCCGAATCGTTGGCGGATTGGCGGCAAAGCGGAACCGCGGCCTCGCGTTACCTTTTCATGATTAAACTCACGGACGACCACGCCAAATTGTGGGAGACCAATTTGCGGCAGGTAGTTTCGGCGTGGAGCGCGGGACCCCCGGAGAAATCCCCGGCTGGAGGCTGGCAAGCCAAGTTTAACGACGGCACGCTGCATCTCCTCCGGGAAGGCGCATGGGTGGTTCTCGCATTCGAGACGGGTGACGAACCGCCTCGAAGCGAGTGGATTGACCGGATCAAATCCGGCGTCGTTCCGGAACAATTCGGGGACACTCTGGAGTGGTTTTCGGCGGAGATTAACTGGCCTAAACTGACCCGCTGGCTGCCCGGGGCGCTCGGCCCGCTAAAGCCGGCCCGCATGGTCGTCTCGGCACGGATGAAGAACGGGGATGTTCGAACCACCGTCTCCTTGCGTTATCCACAGCCCATCGAATGGCAGGGGGAAAGTTGGAAATTGCCGACGAATACGATCCAGTGGCCGCTCTACAGCCTCACGGGAATGCATAATTTGGCGGCCCTGATGAACGAGCCTGAATCGTTGAGCCGGCTTGGGTATAATCCGCTGGCGGGAGACCTTTTTTTCTGGGCGCAACGGGACGTGATCTTCCAAGTGTTCGCCATGGCAAAAGTGCCGGAGGCGCGGCGACTCTTGAAAACGCTGGCTGACAAGGCCCCGGTTGTCTTTAACCATGAGCTGAACGTGGCGCAGTGGGGAGCATTGCAATGGTCAACGAATTTCAACGAACTCCGGTGGCTCGGAGTGCCAGCAATCACGCCCGAATTGCGCGCGACGAATGACGCGGGGGTGCCCTACCTCTATGCCGATATTTTTCCCCAGTCGCCTGGCAAGGAAAAGCTGCCGCCAGGATTGCTCTCGCAGATCGAGGGAAGGAGGGATTTGGTTTATTATAACTGGGAAATCACCCAGTTTAAGCTCGAACAATGGAGGCGGTTGCGCAATCTGTTTCCGATGTTTCCCGCCCCCAACCAGCCGGCGACTCCGGCTCCCACGGCTCCGGTGGCAATGTTGCTTGTTGATGACAACGGCCCCCGCCTGGTGCTGGAGGAAAGCTGGTTTGGAGAAATGGCGCCCCTCCTCGGAGAATCGGTCACGGAATTGCGACAAGTCTCGCCCGCCGAGTTTGCTTTCACCCGTAAATCGACCTGCGGTTTGACGAGCCTTGAACTGATATATCTGGCACACTGCCTGACAGACCCGGCATTCCCGCTGAATCTCGCGAAAAAAGCCCCGCTGCCCGCTCCCGCAGCCGCCGTCGGTCCGCCGGGAATAAAATAACCGTCCGCCGCCGCCCCGGACACAAAATCATTCATGCTCAAATTGGGCGTCAATATCGACCATGTGGCGACCTTGCGCGAAGCGCGCTATCGCGGTCGTGGCACCGGGGAGCCCGACCCGATTGAAGCGGCCCTGATCTGCGAAGCCGCGGGGGCGCACGGAATCACGGCCCACTTGCGCGAGGATCGCCGTCATATCCAGGATCGCGACATCGAAAAACTTCGCCAATGTGTCAAAACGCGGCTCAACTTTGAAATGGCGAACAGCCCCGCCATGGTGAAAACCGCCTTGGAATTAAAGCCGGACATCGTCTGTGTGGTTCCCGAGAACCGCCAGGAGGTGACAACCGAGGGAGGGTTGGACGTCGTGAGCCGTCTGCCAGCCTTGAAAGAAACACGGCAACGGATGAACGACGCGGGGATTCAGGTCAGTTTTTTCATCGCGCCCGACCCCGCCCAAATCGAGGCCTCCGCCGAGGCGGGCAGTCAATTTGTGGAGCTGCACACGGGGGCCTTCGCGGAGAATTTTAATCGAAAGCGGGAGCGTCAGGCCGAGCTCGAGCGATTGGCGGCCGCGGCCGCGCGCGCCCATGAAACGGGGTTGCTGGTGAACGCGGGGCACGGACTGAACTATCAGAATCTGGGCATGTTGTTGGAAATTCCGCGTCTGGTGGAACTAAACATCGGGCATAGCATTATTAGCCGGTCCTTGGTGGTTGGTCTGGCGGCGGCGGTTCGGGAGATGCTTCATCTCATGCGGAATTATCCCGGTTGAAACCAAAGAGCCGCGAGATTGGCCGCCTTAAAATGATTCTGGGAGTTGGCATCGATTTGGTGGAAGTGGAACGACTCCGGAGCAGCTACGAGAAATTCGGGGAACGGTTCATCAACCGCATTTTGTGTCCCGAAGAGGCTCGATACTGTTTGTCGCATAAAAATCCGGCCCCGTATTTGGCGGCGCGATTTGCGGCGAAAGAGGCTGTTTCCAAGGCGTTCGGCACCGGGATTGGAGCCTCGCTCGGATGGCGGGACATGGAAGTTGGCAGGCAGGAATCCGGGCAGCCCCACCTGATTCTGCATGGGGCGGGTCTGGATTTGATGCGAGCCCGCGGCGCGGCGCGCGTCCATTTAAGCCTGAGCCACACCGAAAATTACGCCTCGGCGGTGGCGATCCTCGAGGATTGACGAGCCGGGCAAGGATTCCGGCATCACCGCCCCGGCTTAGGCGGGCGGCACCGGAACCGCCGGAGAAATCAAGAGAGGTTTGGGTCGCGAGAACTTTAAATAGAGCGACCTGATTAGACCGGCGGAACCGGCGAGGAAGACGGCGAGGAGAATTTGGAAAATCGGATTTTCGATACGGGAAGGGATGTAGCGAAAGAACGGCACTTGCACGAGAGGCTGGTTGAGCCAGCCGATCGCCAAAGTCGATTTAAAAAACTCCCCGATATAAATCTGGGCGATGAAAACGAACCAGATAACGAAAAGCAGAGTGTAGGAGACCGCCCGGCCGAGCCGGGTGCCGGCCCAAACGGCGATCTTCAAGACTGGATGCCGGTCCGGTTGCGGACGCGGGTAGACAAGGTCGAGCCGCTGCAAAGCCCTGGCCTCGAAAGCCCCAAGCGATTCGTGGCAAATCCATCCTCTCTGCAAGCCCTCGACGACTGCCGTGGCATAAATCCTGGCCGCCATGATTCGCAGCAAGGCAAAAGCGGGAAACACATAAACTCCGCACCAAAAAAAGTAATGATTCAGCATCTTGAGCACCTCGTGATTGCCAAGGGATTCAAGCTCCGGGTGTTTCTGCGGCCAGGATTCCGGAGCGGATTTCAGGACCAGGATCGGCACGTTGACCAACGCGTAGAGCGCCGCCAATCCCAGGCTCGCGAGCCAGCGATGGCGGATAACGTCCCACACCAGACGAAACTGATAGAATGACTTCCATTGCCCGGTGACGGCCTGCCGGGCTTGGGCCATCGGCAAATAATACATCGCGGCGATGAAGGCAAAGATTCCCACGAACGAGACGAAGGGCCCGACAAAGGCCTGTTCATAACCCTTGTTGAAAGAATTATTCCAACCGTCGTACCAGGCGAACCACCAAAGAACACAGGCCGGGAGGGTGAAGACCCAGGTATTAAAGACCCCTTGCAGGCCGGTCCAAAAATTGCGGCGAAGCGACAAGGTCGCCAGCCCGAGGATCCGCCAAAGGTACGATGGGGACGTCTCATTCTCCAATTTGCGGCGCTGCCGCGAATACTGGGCTCCGAGAATCCAATTCGGCCAGCGAAGGTGCGGACGGGTCGCGGCGTCCGCGTCCAAAAAGTCCCCGAACGAGCCCAGATATTGGCGGCGGCGGGCAAGTTTCCACCAGCGTTTCAGGGCGAATCGCTGAGCCAAGCGGTAGCTCCACCCCACCGCGAGCATGCCGCCAACCAGGGAAAGCCCGGCAAACATGCCGAGAAATAATTTCCAAAAAAAGAGCGGAAACCGCGTCCATGAGGAGGGCTTGGTTTCGGGCTCCGCCCGCGCCGGAGTTGCGAGGCTCACGGAGAACTCGCTGATGACGGGGGGGATGTCGCTCAAGCAATGGCCTCTTGCAGAATGGTTGACTCGGCGTGGGGCGCGGCAAAACTCATGATAGCCCCGACCGTGCCAGCCACGCTGATTTGGTCAACCGGCTTGTCCACCACCACTCCTTTTTCAATGCCCGTGCCGTAAAGGAGGGCGAAGATTTCGTGGGCGGAGCGCGAATTGGAATGGTGCTGGCAGGGGACTTCCGCCAGCGGGTTGTTGTCGCGCCCGCAATCGGGGACAATGACGAAAACGGTGTTATCGCGGTATTCGGCATCGGCCTCGACGGTCGCGACCAATTGTTTGAGCCCCTCATCCATCACGGAGACGGCTTTGGTGTAATGAGAGAGGTTGCCCCAGTGAACGTAGTCACAATCGTTGTAGTTGACCATGAGGAGCTTGGGCCGCAACTCCTTGATGGCGCGAATGGAAAGCTCGGTGAGGAGGCGGTCGCCGCGGGGATTGACGAAGCCCGTTTCCCCGTAGTATTTCCGCCAGCGCCCCCAGAACTGTTTGATTTCGGCACACTGGCCGTTGCGTTCCTCGGCGCGAAAATCGATTTTTTCGAGCTTGGCGAGTTCCGCCCTCTTTTTTTCGAGCACCTTGCCCTCCCATCGCCCGGCTTGGAGTTGTTCGCGCAACAGGAATGTTTTGTAGCGGTAGAGACTCAGAGTATTGGACCGGTAGTTGACGCCGAACAAATGGTGATTGCTGAAGGTGTAGAACTCCTCGTTCGTGCGATCCTCCCCGTTGACGATCAAGGCCTGATAATCGGGGACGTCGTAGGCTTTGCGAAGGTATTCGAATATGGTTGGAACCTTGGCTTCAAATCGTTCGGCGAGAAACTTGCGCTCGATGTCGTGGTACTTTTCATATTTTCCCGTGAGAATATAAAGTGTGCCCTGACCGTGGCTGGTATCGACCCCCACCGACGGGGTGAAAGAGTCGATATTCATCCGCTTGTAAAGGGTGCCCCGCGGGGCGAGATCGTGGCAGAGAAACGGGGCGTAAGTATGCTCCGGATCGATGGTCTCGAGGCGGCGTGCGCCACCGCCAAACCTCACGATGATGACATTGGGTCCGCGATACGGAGCTTTCAGACGGTCGCTTAGGTCGGGCAACGCCGCGTCCGCGGCGAGAAGAGGTGGGGCGGCGGCCAGCAGGCCGGCTCCCGCCGCCAGGCTTTTGAGGAACTGACGGCGCGGAAGGGCGGAGGCGGGCCAGGCCAGACTTGATGCAGATTTCATCTTTTTCACAAAAAAGGCCCGCTTGGGTTTCGCGGACCAAGACCGGCCTTCACTTCCATAACACGTTTCCAACAGGTTTGGTTACAAAATTTTGCAGAAAAGGAAAGGTTTAAGTACACTGGCCGGCATGTTGATGTTGCGGGAAAAGGTTCCGGACGGCTGGCTGCCAAAAGTGCTGGCCAATCTGCCCGCGGTTTTGGTGGACCACGCCCACCTCGAGAGGAAAGCCGCGACGACCGCGATAAACTTGGAGAAGTACAGGGATCTCTATCCGCGGGTGGATGATTTGAACGCCATTGCCATCGAGGAACTCCAGCATTTTCAAATGGTCCTCGCCTTGCTGCGGGAGCGCGGGATTCCCTTCACGCAGGCGCATCCGAGCCGCTGGATCACCGGCCTGATGCGGGCGATGCGAAACGGCCAGCGCAATCAGGCCATCGACCATTTGATTTGCTGCGCCCTGATCGAGGGGCGCAGTTGCGAGAAGTTCCAAATGCTGGCCTTGGGGCTGGGTTCAATCGACCCGGCATTGGCGGCATTTTATGCGAGTCTGGTCGGGTCCGAGGGCAACCATTACGCGACCTATCTGCTCATGGCGCGGGAACTCGACGAGGCCGAGACCGCCCGGCGTCTCAATTTCTTTCTGGACCTCGACGCGACCTTGATGCGGGAACCCAACCCGCATCCCATCCTGCATTAAAGCGCCGCCAGCTTCTGCCGGATGGCTTTCTCCAGCTTGACACAATCGCTCGCAAAGACCCGAATGCCATCCGAGAGCTTCTCGGTCGCCATCTGATCCTCGTTCAAGGCCCAGCGGAAGGCTTTTTCATCGAGAGAGATTTTCGCCTCCTGGCAAGCCTCGGCGGCCCTTTCGGGAATGAGCTTGCGGGTGACCGGAGCCGTGGATTTTTGCAATTCCTCGAGCAGAGCCGGACTGATGGTGAGGAGATCGGAGCCGGCAAGCTCCGTAATCTCGCCGGTGTTGCGGAAGCTCGCGCCCATCACCTCGGTGGCATAGCCGTATTTCTTGTAATAGTTGTAAATGCGGGTGACCGAGAGCACACCCGGGTCTTCGGCGGGAGGATAGGAATCGCGGCCGGTGAATTTCTTGTGCCAATCGAGGATGCGTCCGACGAACGGCGAGATGAGCTGGACGCCGGCTTCGGCGCAGGCCACGGCCTGGGCGAAGGAAAAAAGCAGGGTCAGGTTGCAATGGATTCCATCCTTCTTGAGTTCACGGGCGGCGCAAATGCCTTCCCAAGTGGAGGCGACCTTGATCAGAATTCGCTCGCGGGAGATGCCCGCCTTTTCGTAGCGGGCGATGAGCGAGCGCGCCTTGGCGACGGAGGCTTCCTTGTTGAAACTCAGGCGCGCATCGACTTCGGTTGAAACGCGATGGGAGACAATTTTAAGAATCTCGATGCCGAAAGCGACGGCCAGCTTGTCCATTCCGAGCGCCGGAGCCTCTTCGGGAGAGGCGGCCTCCTTTTTGGTCTCGCCGAGGACCTGTTTAATGAGGCCGGTGTATTCGGGCATTTCCGCCGCTTTTAAGAGGAGGCTCGGATTGGTGGTGGCATCGCGCGGTTGGTATTTGCGCATGCTGCCGAAATCACCTGTGTCGGCCACGATGACGCTGAACTGCTTGAGTTGGCCTAAAGAATCATTCATGAAAATCGTTTCGTTTTCTATCGCCAAAGTATTCCATCATTTGCCCATTTGTCCAAGCGAAAGGATTCACCCGAGTCCGCGCCCTCGCGGCTGCCGAATCGTCCCGTCAGGATACGAATTCCAATTCCTGCCGGTGGGGGATCAGACCGCGCTCAAAGCCGAGGCCAAGAAAACGGCGGATGGATTCACGGCCTTTTTCTCCGTAATCGAGCGTCCAATGATTCACATACATCCCGACAAATCGGTCGGCTAAATCGGTGCCCATGTCGCGGGCGTATTTGAGGGCGTGTTGGACGGCGGCGGGCCGGTGGTCGAGACTAAATTGGATGCTTCGGGCGAGGACTTCCGCGATTCGTTTTCGCAATCCAAGCGGGTGTCGTTTATGAACGACGTTGCCGCCGAGTGGGAGCGGCAGTCCGTCGTTCTTCTCTCCCCACCATTTCCCCAAATCGGCGCAGACTACGAGCCCTTCGTTGGCGTAGGTCAACTGGCCCTCGTGGATAATCAAACCGGCGTCGGCGCGTCCCGAGCGAACCGCGCGAAAGATCTGGTCGAATGGAACGACCTCGAGATTAAGCTCGCGGGCGGGGCGCTCGAGCCAAAGTTGGAGGGCGAGAAAAGCGCTGGTCATCGTCCCCGGCACGGCAATTCTTTTCTTCCGCAAGGTGTCGCGGTCGAGTTTGGCCCCCGCGACAATCATCGGACCGTATCCGTCCCCCATGCTGGCACCGCTCGGAAGCAAAGCGTACCGGTCGCTGACGTAGGCGTAGGCATGGATGCTAACGGCGGAGATATCCAATTCGCCGCGGGTGGCGCGTTCGTTCAAGGTCTGGATGTCCTGCAGGATATGCTCGAATTCGAGCCCGGGGGCGGGGATGAGACCCTTGGCGAGTCCGTAAAACATGAACGCGTCATCCGGATCGGGCGAATGGCCGAGGGTCAATTTCATCATCATACCGCCCGGACGGTGGGATAGAACCCGGTTTTTGGCGAGAGATTTTCAACTCGAGCCGCGGCCGGAAGGGCCGACTTGGTAAAGTCACGGCGACGGCGAGTTCCCGCCAGGCCTTCCGACCAGTTTACTTGCGTTGGATTGTCGTCAGTGTGGAGGGCGAGGACAAGCCGAGGTTCGCGGATGACGGGAGATGGGCGCGTTCGACCGCCAGGCGCATTTGGAGAAACCACCATTCCGGCGGGTTGGCGCGGCGGGTGCGGACAAGCTTCGAGGAACAGGGCGCGTCGGTGGTAATCCGGAATTCCAATTGTCGCTTTTGCATCATAAAACTTCTTTCGTTTTGCGAAAAGTTTATGACGCCGGGTAGGACATCCGCTGTCCCATCCACTAAATATAATACATTTTTTCCTTGCCCGATTATAATACTCCGCCCTCCCGTCCGGCGTCGCCGTCCATACCATTTGTGGCATGGTATCGGCGAGTTGACGAAATCGGGATTCGTTCTCCTTGATCGACTGCTCGGCGCTCTTCCGGTCCGAAATGTCCAGCGTGACGCCCAAAATTTGTCGTGGCCGGCCCTCGGTGTCCCGGAACACCCGCCCCCGCGCCGAAACCCAGCGAATTTTTTGGTTGGGCCAGACGACCCGGAAATCCGCCTCGTAATCCTCGGCGGTCCGCATCGTCCTTTGAAACAAGGAAGCGATGCGCGCCTGGTCGTCCGGATGAACCGTCCGCCCGAGAAATCCGGCGCTCAGAGGTTCATTCAGGCCCACGCCGAGATGGCGGTGGACTTGGGCGTCCGCCTCGCCGGCGTTGCTGCGCAAATCCCAGGACCACATACCAATTCCGCTCGCCTCCAGGGCCAGCACCAGTTTCTGCTCTTTCTCGTGGAGCTTGCTCGCCGCCGCTTCCGCCTCCCGGCGCCGCAATTCCGCAAGGTCTTTGTTGGCCGCCTCCAGTCGTTGCCGCCGATCCTCGGAGGCCCGCGCCGTTTCCACCAGGAGCAGCACCCTTGGAATGAGGGACGGCAGTGCCACCGCCGTAAACACCGACGCCACCGCCGTGATCAGCTTGACGTCGCCCTCGACCCAATACACCGGATGCCACATCGTCAGGACCTCCATGAACCGGTTGGCCCCGCAACCGAGGATGAAAATACCGAACGAAATGACCATCCATTGAAACGGAAGGTGCGGGTATGCCCGATAAACCAGCACCCCCAGACTGCTGGAGATGGCCACGAAAGCCAGCCCGGCCGTCGCGTCGCAGATGACGTGTAACATCACCAGCTTTTGGTCCCCCGCAAAACATCGAAAAAATGGAAAATAGCCCGCGGCGGAAAAAAGCCTCTTACCAAGCCCTGGAAGGTAGAGAGCAATGGCCATCAATGGCGCCAGCACCAGAGCCGACACCAGGAGGCTGTTTAACGATGTCGTTTTCATAGAATGCGTTTCCATACCCCTTGTACAGTGGGACGGAATGGGGAATTTGACGAGTGATTTTTCGCCCCGCGC
>Ga0207040_1159_pt2 | contig 19097 bp, 19 predicted proteins | sample Alteio_BWMinCont_72_FD_153279 | JGI IMG/M metagenome (GOLD analysis project Ga0207040, IMG submission 153279) | Enriched cells from forest soil in Barre Woods Harvard Forest LTER site, Petersham, Massachusetts, United States -... | ecosystem: Environmental > Terrestrial > Soil > Temperate forest >... | reverse complement strand
CCAGATCATCCGCGTCCCCGGCAAGGGCGAAGCCGGGGTTGGTGGTGGCGACGCGGGGCATCTTTTCCTGCGCGTCCGACTCGCGAGCCATCCCGATTTCCGCGCGCTCGGTGCCGATTTGTACCATGACCTCGCGCTCGCGCCGTGGGAAGCGGTGCTCGGCACGACGGTGCGGGTCCACGGTCTTGACGGCGATCTCGATGTAAAAATACCTCCCGGCACCGCCAACGGTCAGCGTCTGCGCCTGCGCGGTCGCGGACTTCCCAAGCCCAAGTCGGAGGAACGGGGCGATCTCTACGTCGTCGCCGATATCCAGACACCCACGCATGTCGGGCCCGCCGAAAAAGAGTTGTGGGAGCAACTCAGCCGCAAATCCTCTTTCAATCCCCGGGATTAAATTTTCTCAAGAAAACCATCGCCATGAGCAAATCCAATCAACCCGCTCCCGATGACATTCCAGCGTCCGGATCGCAAGCGATCTACACCATCGAAACGGTCGAACGGATCACGCACATCTCAAAAGATCGAATCGTTCTCTATTATCAGCACGGGCTGGTCTCTCCCGTTCAGGCCACGGAAAAAGAAATTCTCTTCGACGAGGAAGCCATCCATAAACTGCGCCAGATCGCGTTCCTCCTCTCGGAATACGGAATCAATCATCAGGGCCTAAGGGAATTCGTCTCCCTTATGGACGAAGTGAACCGTTTGCGCGAAGAAGTCCGTTTCCTCCGGCAGAGGCTCTAGGGCATATCAAAAAGTGATGCTCGCAATTCGGGTGGCCCGGACAACTTGAGACCTCTGCAAAACCATCGATTTTAAAAAGGCCGTCATCCTGAGCGAAGGCGAGGCAAGAGATAGCTTTTCTCCCAAGACTTTCTCGAGCCGCAGTCGAAGGACCTACTCTCGCCTCAAGGAAACATTTGACCGTCAGCAACGTGGTTTCGATTCTAAAAGAGAATCCTCCCTCGTCGAACCTGCGAGAGGCTTGCCTTTTGGTTTGAGATTTTTTTTGACGCTACCCGCACTGGTCGCTTCATCAGGCTGGGTCCTTCGACTTCGGCTCGGGAAGCTCGTTTGAGGAAAGGAGATCGATTGCCTCGCCTTCGCTCAGGATGACGGCGTTTTTAAAATCGAGAGTATGAACAGGCCCTAGCTGCAAATCCGCTCTTTTTGCCATTGAAGACTCGGATCCCAGGCCGAGAGGCGAAGCTCGTGATTCTTCCAGTAATATTGCACCGCCGGATTTTTCCAGCCTTGATAGAGATCTTCCCAGTTGTACTCGCCGTGTGGCTTGAGCGAGTTCTCGTGAATTTCCTCATCAAGGGCCTGGAACCGAATATCGCACGAGAGCCGGATGCGATTCCGATGCTGGCTGCGCAGGGCGCGATGCACCGTGCAACTGGTGAAAGTCAGGATGTCACCCAGTTCGAAATCGCCCTCAACCCAGTCGATTTCATTCGGGCATAAGACAGACGCCAAACCACCCGCACCCTGGGCCGGCGCGACCGAAACCACGCCGTTATGATGCGATCCGCGCAAGACCGTCAACGAGCCCATTTCGCGCGGGCAATTGCCGAGCGGAAACCAACAAGTCCATGTTTTTGGAGTGCCCTGGATATGAATGAAATCCTGATGCGGCGGCGTGGGAGAGACGACGCGGTGACTGGTGATCATCCGCGCGATGTGTCGCGGATGCGGAATGGCCTCCTTGCCGAACAGTTTCCCGTACAGCGAAAGAAATTTGGGATGATGGGGAATGGTATGAAAGAGCTCCAACTTCTGCACGGCATGATAAGCCTCACCGGAAACGCCGATGTCGCTGCGCATCTGCTCGGGAGGAACCTGATTGATCGCGGCCTCGTCGATCACGCCTTCCATCAAATCGCGCCCGGCGGCGAGCCAGCCCCGTTGCGCGCAGATTTCAAGCATCTGTCGCCGTAGTTCCAGAAGTGGTTCGGCGGGCAGAAACCGTTTGAAAAAGAGATAACCATCCTTTTCTGCCCGTTGACGCAAGGCCGCCGGATCATCCAGAAGAGGCGTCGCATCGAAAAAGAGCGAGCGCTGTTCGCGGATACCGGTAGCGGGTGTATCAACAGAAGAAGTTGGGGTCATACTTTTTTTGATTTTTAAATCACACTTGGCGATTACGGACAATTTCTACGGCGTCTTCGGAAGATCATCCGGGGCAGGGGGCGCCGCTGGCACGGGCGGGAAAAATTCCTTGAGCAGAGTGGCCGCCGCTGGATGACCGGGCGCAAGCGAATCGAGGTCCGCGTGCACTCCCTCGATAAAAGCGATTTGCTCCTTGGCCTTTTTCACGCCATCGACAAGGTGCAGATTTTGCGCGCGGAGTACCATCGTCCGATAGCGAAAAAACGAGATCTCGTAGACGAGAAGAATGATGAAGGCCAAAAAAACGATCAGCAAAGGCCAGAACGGCGAGTAGTAACCTTCCAGGCTGGTGGGAGCATCGAGAAACCACAATTTTTTCTTCGATCGTAGACGGGGCGTCGTGTTGTACCCCGGCACCTCTTCTGGAAGTGGAGTCGTCATTAGGGCGAAGGAGTTGAGGCGGAGGGCGCTGTCGCGGACGGATTTTCGGGAATCGCGGCGCCATTCGTATTCGTCACTTGCAAATGAATGCCGCGCTTGGTCAGCAGGTTGAGCAGGGCGGGATCCTGCCGGGATGCGATCGCAATTTGTTGGATCAGCTGCCGCAGCATTTCATTCTGCTGCCGGGCTTGGCCTATACGCGCTTCATTGGAGCCCACGGTATTGGCAAGGACTTCCACCTGATTTTCACAAACGATCTCCAGCAAAATGAGGACGGCGATGACCAGTGACAGGAAAGTCAAAAGCCAGAATTTTCCTACATTCATGAAAGGAGGGGGCTAATACGAAGAGACTAAATATCAGCAGGCTTGCTGTCACTTAACTTTTTTATCGACTAAAAAATCAATTTCAGCCTTTGTGGAAAATTTCTACAAACAATCCGTCATCCTGAGCTTGTCGAAGGATCAGCTTCCGGTGACTTTCACAATCAGAGATGGGCTGATAATGAGCAAATACCTTGGGAGCTGATCCTGACACACATGTGTGCGACAAACTCAGGATGAAGGAATTTTGATGTGTAAATTTTTAGAATTCTCAAATTGTATCACTATCTACAGGCTGCACAGTTTTACTTTAGATGTAAAAATCGGTAGAGTAACTGGGTGACTCCACATCCCGGCCTCAAGGGCTCAGCCCTCCCTTTGGAAGCCGCTGGGACGAAACTGCCGTGGACCAGTTGGGCCTGCCTGCTCCTCGCCGGAGGAGTCATCTTGTTCCCGCTTTCCTACGCGTGGAGTTATCTGGAGAGCTACTCGTTTGGCTGGTGGGTTCCGCCGCTCGCCTTGCTTGTCTTCTCCGAGCGCTGGACGACCCGACCCGCGCCCGCACCGCCCAGTCGCTCGCCCGGAATCCTGCGATTCATCCTCATCTGGGCCGTCCTCTTCCTCTTCTTCCGAATGGCCTTGGAATCGTCCCTGAGTTCCCGCCCGCTGCTCTGGTGTTGTGCCATTCTCTACGTCTGCGCGTTGCTCTATTGGATGTGGACCTATGGCGGCGCCGCGTGGACGCGACACTTCGCTTTCCCGATTTGCTTTCTCCTCATCAGCGTCCCATGGCCGGCCCAAATCGAGGATCCAATCGTACAGGGCCTCCAACAATTCAACGCGTGGCTGGTGGCGCACGTTTTAGTCATCGGCGGCATCTACGCCCAAGCCATGGGCAACGTCATCGTCCTGGCTCATTGCACTCTCGGCGTGGAGGCGGCGTGCAGCGGCATCCGCTCGTTGCAGGCCGCGCTGATGATCGCCTTCCTCCTCGGCGAGTTCTATCGATTCGCATGGCCGAGACGCGGGAAAATCATCCTTTTCGCGTTGACGATGGCGCTGGTCGGAAATTTTATCCGCGCGTTGTTCCTCTCCCTCATGGCCTCGTTCTACGGTGTAACCGTCATGAGCCGTTGGCACGATTCCGCCGGATTCTTCATCCTGATTTTTACATCGCTGACGACCTGGTTCCTCTGCGCCTACCTCAACCGCCGCGCTCCGCAGAATCCGCCAGCTACCTCGGCAACTTCATCGCAACCCTGGTCCCCATCGCAGGCCGTCCTGGCGCAACGCCTCGCCTGCGGAATTCTCCTCACCGCTGTCCTGATAACTATCGCCACCCAAGGCTGGTACGATTGGCGTGAACACGGTGAGCCCCATTACCCAACCTGGACCGCATCGTTTCCAACCTCCGGCAAGTTCAAGGAAATGCCCATCGCCGAAGAGAGCCACGACATCCTCAAATACGATGCCGGTCGCGACGTGCAATGGACAGACAACCAGAATTGGAACTGGTCGACCTACTGGTTCCGTTATCACCCCAAACCGACAGGCGAAACGGTTTTCCAGGCGCACAACCCCGACATCTGCCTGCCCGCCGCCGGATTCGTCAAGGTCGCCAATTACGATTCATTCGCGACCGAGATTCGCGGAATCCGTCTCCAGGTTTATCCTCGCCAATTTTCCTGGAACGGCATTCCGGCCTACGTCTTCTGGGTGGTCTACGCCGACCGCGCCAGCTTCCCCATGGAGAAAGCGATCACCTCGTCCAAGGCCGGCCCCATCGCCAAGGCCCGCGTCTATCTCTCCAACATGTGGCACGGCAGACGCGCCTCCACTTCCGAGATGGAGTCCCTCGAAACCATCATCGCTGGCCCGGAAAACTATTCCGCTGCCCAGACCGCGTATCTGGCAGAGCTGCAAAAGATCATCGTACCTGATACGGGCCAAGTTGCGGCGGCTACGCAGTGAAAGATTTTTCCATAAACTCCCGATTTTAAAAATGCTGTCATCCTGAGCGGAGGTGAGCCGGTAAATTTACGTCAAGCGTGAGACTTACCCGAGCCGCAGTCGAAGGACCTGCTCACGCCTCAAGGAAATATTTCACCGTAGGCGAGGCAGTTTCGATTCTAAAAGTGAGCTCGCCCTCATCGTGCCTGCGAGAGGCTTGCCTTTTGGTTTGGAATTCCTTTTTCGCCACCCACATCGGTTGTTTCAGCTGGCTAGGTCCTTCGACTGCGGCTCGGGAGGATCTTTTGAGAAAAGGAAATTGGGTGTCTCGCCTCCGCTCAGGATGACGGCGTTTTTTAAATCGAGAGCGTCAGGTGTTCCGCGCATTTTTCTAGTTCATCAAAAGAACGATGCCATAATAAAAGGTGCCCATGTCCCAAGATTCCCCAGCCAATTCCCCCATCGCCGCCCTGCGCCGCGACTACATGCTGCGCGGGCTCGACGAATCCGACCTCAACCCCGATCCCTTCCAACAGTTCGCCGTCTGGTTTCAGGACACGCTAAATTCCAACGCGATCAAGGAACCCAACGCCATGGTCCTTTCCACCGTCTCGCCTGAAGGTCAACCGCGCGGACGTTTCGTTCTGCTCAAGGGCTTCGATGCAAACGGTTTCGTCTTCTTCACCAACTACAAAAGCGCCAAGGGCCGCGATCTCGAAGCCAACCCCCACGCCGCCCTGACCCTCGGCTGGATCGAACTCGAACGCCAAATCTGCATCGAAGGCAAAGTCACCAAAACGCCCCGTGCCGCCGTCGAAGCCTATTTCCAGACCCGACCCCGCGGCAGTCGCCTCGGTGCCTGGGCCTCCAGCCAAAGCGAAGTCATCCCGAATCGCAGCGTCCTCGAAACCCGCCTTGCCGAAGCCGAAACCCGCTTCCTCGACGACGTTCCGCCACCTCCTGATTGGGGCGGCTATCGCCTCATCCCCGAGCGAATCGAATTCTGGCAAGGCCGCACCAACCGCCTCCACGACCGCCTCCGTTACCGAAGAGACGGCGCCAACTGGATCATCGAACGCCTCGCGCCCTGATGTCTTCCCCCTGTAGCGACGGTCATAGACCGCCGCTACAGGGAAACCTTCTCTTGCGAACAAGCTCTAGTTCTTCCGTCATCCTGAGCTTGTCGAAGGATCAGCCTCCGTTGACTTTCACGGCATCATAAAAATGCCGAATTCAAATACTGAGCTCGTATCTCAGCCTTTTGGCCCGGAGGGCCACCAGAAATTAGCCGGTGGTGCCAACCACCGGTAAGACGCAAGAAATCATCCGCCCCGGACGGGGCGGCGGAACACTCCCGCGGTGCATTCCAGCGGCCCTCCGGGACGCACTTTCACTTCGTGAAAACCGGTGGCTTGCGCCACTGGCTAATTTCCTGTCGCCCCTTCGGGGCTTAGAAGAAGTGATTGCGCTTCTAAAAGCTTGAGTCGATAATTGTTTCACTTTGAGAGTGTCCAGACGCACTTGGTTTGTTGTCTTCTGTCTTGGGGTTCTTGTCCTAAGTAGTTACGCCTTTTTTTTGACAACTTGTGGCCATCCGGGGCATCCAGATCCGCCGTTGCAACCGGCTGACATACTTTGTCCGCTTTTGGGATTGGGATCTATGATTGGCATGGTGATTTGGTGCATTAAGGCGACGCCTGCAGAAAAGATGCTTTCTCGTTTTGGATGGATCCCAATAATTCTTGGGGTATGGGATTTTTATTGGATTGTGTGCCACCCAATTACGTGAGAGAGCGCAAATCAAACTGCCCCACTCTCCCTCACCGACATCTGTTTACTCTCCGCCCCATTTGATGTAGGCTCCACCCTCCCTCAAAAGAGAACCCTATGACGTTTAATTTGGAAGATGTACGCATTCGCGCTGTTGAACCGCTTCTCAGCCCGAATGAATTGAAGAAGGCCCTCCCCATTTCCCCGGAAGTGGTCGAGACCGTCGCGCTCAGCCGCGTCCAGATCACCGAGATCATTCAGGGCCTCGGCAAACGCTTCCTCGCCATCGTCGGCCCCTGCTCCATTCACGATCCCGAGCAAGGCCTCGTCTACGCCCAAAAGCTCGCCAAAGTCAGCCGCGAAATCGAAAACGAAGTCCTCGTCGTCATGCGCGTCTATTTCGAGAAACCCCGCACCACCGTCGGCTGGAAAGGCCTCGTCAGCGATCCCAACCTCGACGGCTCCGATGACATCGCCAAGGGCCTCAAAGTCGCCCGCTCCTTCCTCCTCGAGGTCGGCAAACTGGGCCTCCCCGCCGCCACCGAATTTCTCGACCCCATCGTCCCGCAATACATCGCGGATCTCGTCTCATGGGCGGCCATCGGCGCGCGCACCACGGAATCCCAAACGCATCGCGAAATGTCCAGCGGCCTCTCCATGCCGGTCGGCTTCAAGAACGGCACGGACGGCGATTACCAGTCCGCGCTCGATGCCATGCTCTCCGCGAGGTCGCCCCATTCTTTCCTGGGACTTTCGCCGGAAGGCCACGTCTCCATTATCCGCACGCAGGGTCAGCCCCACGCGCATCTCGTTCTGCGCGGAGGCCGCAAGCACGCCAATTGCGATCCCGCCACCATGTCCGAAGCTCTCGCCAAGATGGGTAAGATGGGGCTCAACTCCTCGCTCCTCGTCGATTGTAGCCACGCGAATTCCAACAAACAGGCCACCGCCCAACCGCACATCTGGAAGGACATCCTGCAATTCCATCTGGAGCACGAACCCCGTGTCTTCGGTGCGATGCTGGAATCCTATCTCGAGACTGGTCGCCAGGATCAAATTCCCGGTCAACCCCTCAAGCCCGGCCTCTCCATCACCGATCCCTGCCTCGGCTGGTCGGAAACCGAAGCGCTCCTCCTCGAAAGCGCCGAGCAAATTCGAAGCGCCAGAAAATAGGGCTTTCTATTCTTGGAGGGACGACCTCCCGGTCGTCCGCTTCCCCCCTCGTTCCCAAGTTGCACTTGGGAACGCACTTGTCAGTGAAGCTGTGCTTCCCCCCATCGGAAGCAACGAAATTGCGGGGACACGGGCATTCCCAAGTACAACTTGGGAACGAGGAATGCGCTGCTCTATTTCCCGCTGGCTGTCGGCGAGGGCAACGTGCTCTGGACGGCCGGACGTAAACGCAGATCGGCCGACAACAGATACAACACCATGGCGATCATGACGAGAACTGCGCCCGCGTAATAGACCCAGTTATGCCGTCCGGGCTTCCAACCGTTCGATTTGGGGGCGTCTTCGTGATGGTGATGCTCCTTGTTGTCGTGATGATGATGCGCGCTCATAGTGTCCCGTCATTTATTGCAGAGATGCCGCACAACGGATAGCGGCAATTTCAGGCCCGCGCGGAGCCCAAGCTTGTGGTGTCCGGTAATCGGCGATAAGTAAGAGAGTGGCAATGGCAAACTTCTCCTGGTTGTGGGAAAGCTGGTGGCGTTTCGTACCCGCCCCGTGGCTCAGCATGATTCTCGCCCTCGCGGCAGTTCTCTGCGGAATTCTCGTGGGCACCGAAAGACAGCGCCGCGAAAAACCCGCTGGCCTGCGCACCCTCACGCTGGTCTGTCTCGGTTCGGCCGTGTTCACCATGCTCTCGTTCGCCTTCACCAGCACCACCGGTGATTCCGGCCGCGTCGCAGCGCAGATCGTCACCGGCATCGGCTTCCTCGGCGCGGGCGTGATTCTTCATGGCCGCAACGTCATCACCGGCATGACCACCGCCGCCCTGATCTGGATGACCGCCGCCATCGGCATGGCGGTGGGCGCCGGATATGTGCTGGGCGGACTCGTCTTGAGCATTCTCGTCAACCGCATCCTGGTCGGCATTTTTATTTACGAAACGCGCTGGCATCCCGATCTGCGCAACGTCTGCGTGGTCATCGAATTCGCACCCCGGAACGGCATCACCCGCATTCTCCTCGAGCGCGTCATGGTTGATTATACGGTGGTTGGCGTCTACGCGGAGTGGGCTGAACCATCTCCCGATCTCGGTCGGTTGACTCTGAAACTCCGCCTCGCCCGCGTGCACTTATACGAATTGCTGGACGAACTGGCCCACGTTCCCGAAGTCAGCGGCATTCACCAGACACCCTGTCCCTAAAACATCATGAAGATCGAATCCAAAAAAATCGCCCGGTATGCCGACAAATATTGCATCACCAAGGGAGGAAAATTCCGCCTCAAGGACATCGATCCCGGCGACACGGGGAAATTCAAATCGGTCGATTTCGCCAAGGACCTCCTTGCGGACGGCATCAAGCTGATGAGTCATCTCCAGCAGAAACTTTACGCCCAGAACCGGTGGTCGCTCCTCCTGATTTTTCAGGCGATGGACGCGGCGGGCAAAGACGGCACGATCAAGCACGTCATGTCCGGGATCAATCCGCAGGGCTGCCAGGTGACTTCCTTCAAGTCGCCTTCCACTCTCGAGATGAACCACGATTTCCTGTGGCGCTCCAATGTCGCCCTTCCGCAACGCGGCCAGATCGGCATCTTCAACCGCAGCTACTACGAGGAAACGCTCGTCGTGCGCGTCCACAAGGAAATGCTCAAGGCGGAGCGACTCCCCGAAGCGCTGGTGACGAAGCACGTCTGGGAAGAGCGCTTCGAGGACATCAACGCTTACGAAAAGTACCTGGCGCGTAACGGCGTCAAGGTGGTGAAATTTTTCCTGCACCTTTCCAAGGCCGAGCAGAAAAAGCGGTTCCTCGCCCGCCTGGACGAGCCGTCCAAAAACTGGAAGTTTTCCGAAAGCGATGTGAAGGAGCGCGGTTATTGGAGCGAATATCAGGATGCCTACGAGGAAACGATCCAAAACACCGCGAGCCACAACGCGCCTTGGTACGTCGTTCCCGCCGATAACAAATGGTTCACGCATCTAGTCGTGGCCGCTGCCATCATCGAGGCGCTCGATTCATTGGATCTCCAATTTCCCAAGGTCACCCCCGAGCAGGAAAAAGCCCTCGCCGAAGCCCGGAAGCTTCTGAAATCCTAGTTTTTCAATCCTCCTGCCCCATATCCTTTCGGGCATTCCGCGTCTTCGCCCGCCTGCGTTTCAACTCCACAAACTGCTTCTTCACGCCGCGAGGTCGCTGCGCATTTTGTCGCCGCTTCAATTCCCGCGCCGTGCGTCGCGCCAAATCCGCGGCATCGCGCATCCGCTGCAATTGCTCCGCCAATAATTTCCAGGCCGCAAGCCGATTCGATGCCTGCGTCCGATGCTCCTGCATCTTCAGCAAAATATTCCTCGGCGCGTAACGCAACTGCACGCACGTCGCCACCTTGTTCACGTTCTGGCCGCCATGACCGCCGGAATGGATGAACGATTCCTCCACCCGCCTCACATCGCATCCGAGCGCCACCAGATGCGCACGCACATACTCGGGCGGAAACGCGCTCATCGGGTCCCGCCTTCGGGTATGGATAAGAGAGGTTTGACCAACTCCGGCTCATACGGCTCGACATGCACCATGACGTCGCGCACCTGCGGCAGTTCATGCTGCAGTTTCGCCTTCACTTCGTGCGCCAGGCGATGTCCCTCCTTCACCGAAATATCGGGATCCACGATCACATGCAGGTCAATGATCAACCGCATGCCCAGCTTCCGCACCCACACCTTGTCGATGCCCTTGATCCCCTCGCAGCCCAGGCTGGTCTCGCGAATAAACTCCAGCAACGCCGGATCCACCGAGCCCTCCATCAACTCGTGCAGCGTCGGCCCAAGCAGCCAAAGCCCCGTCCCCACCAGCCAGAGACTGGCCAGCATCGCCGCCCAGCTATCCGCATGATTCCACGCCGGGCCGCCGATCCACGCCACGACAATACCCGTGAGCGCCGCCACCGAGGTGACCACATCGCTGCGTTGATGCCATGCGTCGGCACTCACGGCGAGGCTGCCGATTTCTTTTCCCCGTTTCAACATCCAGTGGAACATTTGTTCCTTCACGAAGATGACCGGAACGAGCACGAGCAGCGTCAACGGATTGGGAGCGACGCGCGCTTCGTCGAGTGAGAGCAGCGCGTGGTAAAAAATCAAGGCACCAACCGTGACCAGCGCCAGCGCCGTTACCATGGACGCCAGCGTTTCCGCGCGCCCATGTCCGGACGGATGCATCGGGTCGGCCGGCTCCGCCGCGATGCGAAGTCCGTAAAGAGTCACACATGACCCGGCTACGTCCGCGAACGATTCCGCGGCATCGGCCACCATCGCGTAGGAATGCCCCAGCAGTCCCGCCGCCAGCTTGGCCGCGCCCAGCATGCCATTGATCAAAATGCCCTTGAACGCAGAGCCCTGCCCCGAACGCAAACTGCGCTCCGGGTGCATCCGCGCGGCTTCGAGCGCTTCGGAAGTGGTTTTGGGCATCGGCCAGTATGCAAAGCCCAACCGGAGATTGGCAACACTAACACCTGAAGTTGACGCTAACCTCTATTTCACCCCAAAATACTTCAGCACACCCTGCTCCACGGAATCAGCATATTGGCGATAAATACTCGGCACGTCTTCGCCCTGGATCGTCCGCGTGCCAAGGTAATCCCCCGCGATGATCCGATAATAACCGTCCCGCGCGTTCATGTAGGGGCCCTCGCAATAAATCACCGGACCGTGATAAAGCCGGTTCGCCATCAAATCGCGCGCATAGACGCTCGGCACATCAGTGACATGGTGGATCGACGGCGAATCTTTAAGATTAATCCCCGGTATGGAGGGGTAGGTTTCGGCCGGATACTTAAGCGTATCGAGCATCTCCTGTCCCACCAGCGCACAACCCCGTTCCTCGTGGACCGCTGTGCGATCAAGCAATTTCCGCAGCAGATCATACTTATAATCATCGTAAGTCAGTTCCGCTTTTTTCTCGTAGCAACCGTTGACGAAAATGATCAGGCGGCTGTGCTCGGTCAGAACGGGATGGGTAGGGTCGTCGCCCCAGTCGTCGGCATTGTAGTGGACGCAAATGGTGAGGTCGGGGTGCTGCTTGTTGACGACATCCGCCCGTGCGCGAATTTCCGCCACGCGATAGAAAAGGAGAGCGGCCTCATTGTTGATCATTCCCTGGATAGCCACTTCGTCGCTGATGCGCTTGGTCGTATCGGGGTGGAGCGCCAGGGAAGCAATCGCCTCCCGATGCAAATCATCAGGCCGCAAGTGAGTAACCGGCTCGTAACCGCGCTTGGCCCAGATGATGTCCGCGCCATCGGCCTTCAACCGTTCCGCCAGCAACTCACAGGTGATCATGTTGAGCTTCGCCTCCTCGACGGACGGATCATTGCCCATTTTGAAATAGCGGGCCTCGAGCTGCGCCCAGTCCCCGCCGATATGTCCGGGATCCAGCGCAATTTTAATGCCCTTAAGCGGCTTGTCCGGATCGGTGGAAATCGCCTTCGTCTTATAGGCATAGGGCAGGGGAGCCTCGGTCGCCTCACTGGCCGCAAATTGCAGCGTGAAAAGAGGCTCCGTCTTCGCCATGTCCGAGTAGACGGTCATCTTGGTATCGTCGATTTTAGCGAAATCCCAGAAGGCGCCGTCCGGCGTATAGACATCATTAATCAGCCGGGTGAATTCCTGGCGCGTGATGGTTTTCTGGTAGGCATCAAGCGCGGTCCAATCCGGCTTCGGGGCCAGCGGCGAAAGCTGCCCTCCCGAAGCCAAAACAGCGGGCATGAGCAATCCCAACGCCGCCACACGGAAATGACGCAAAAAAGGGCGGAACACCATACCATGAACAGAAGCCCCAAGGCGCACCGAATGCAAGCCGCGAAGATGATGACGCAAGAAAGCAGTGCCCAAAAGGCCATATTTAAGCCATTAGCGGACTTCCCGCTTGTCGAGAGGCCATGAAGTTCGCATCATGTCACGATCATGTTTTCTTTTCCCGTCCCCAGCTGGAGCTCGTTCGCTTTATGATGAAGTTCCTTCGCAGCCAGTCGCAAACCGTTTTGATCGTCGTTCTTGGCGTTATCGGCCTCGGTTTTCTCTTCTACGGAAACGCCGGTAACCTGTTGACGAGTCCCGGTGGACACATCAGCAGCGATTACGGCCGGATCGATGGCGCGGACCTCTCCGTGGCCGAGCTCTACACCGCCATTCGCAACACCCGCTATTCGGCGATCATCAGCGGCCATGCCCAGCAACTCTCCCAGCCCGGTGGAAAGGCGCTCATCGCCCAGGAAGCCTGGCGCCAGCTTCTTCTCCTGCACGAGGCGGATCGCCTTCATATTCAAATTAGCGACCAGGAATTAATTGATTTCATCCGCAAACAACCGCTCTTTCAGAAAGACGGCGTTTATAATCCCGACGCCTACCAGGCCGCGATGGCGCAATTGCAAATCATGCTGCGCATCCCGGCCGATGGAGCCGCCGATCCCCTCAACAGCATCAAGCAAACATTTGCCGACGTCATGCGCGATAGCCTCCGTGCCAATGCAGTGAGCAGCGCGCTTCTCACCACCGTGCGCGGTTCGACCCAGGACCTCAGCTCCCAGTATGAAAAGTTTTACGGCCCGGCCACGGTCAGTCTCATCAGCTTTGACCCGAAGACCTTCGCCGATGCCGCCCAGGTGACCCCTGAGGAAATCGCGGCGGAGTACAAGGCACATCCGCTCAATCCCGACTATCGCACCAAGGAAAAACGCAATATCGATTACGTGTTCTTTCCGTTGACCCCCGACCAAGCCAAGTTGACCGGCAAGGACAAAGCCGCCGCGATCGAAGCCTTGGGAGAAAAAGCGCTCGATTTCGCACTCGCCTTTCAACCCGAACCCACGGCGACTTCCGCCACTCCGCCCACACCACCCGATTTCATCGCCGAGGCGAAAAAGCGCGGGTTGACGCCGGTCACCACCGGCTTCTTTGCGGCCGATACACCTCCGGCAGGCCTTCCTCCCAGCACGTCGTTCAACCAAGCCGCCTTTGACCTGACCAAGGACAACATGATCAGCAAGGTGATCGAGATGGACAATGGCGTCGCGGTCCTGCACTTGGCTGAAATCCAGCCCAGCGACCTCCTGCCCATCGACCAAGTCAAGGACGGCATCACGAAGGCGCTCCGTCAGGCCAAGGGACTCGATGCGGAACAAGTTGCCGCGCAAAAAGCGGCCCAAGCCTTGAAAGCCGCCGTGGCAAAGGGAACCGATTTCAAGACCGCCGCCGCCAGCCTGAACCTGAAAGTCGAAACGTTGCCCGCGTTCGTGCCCGGGAAAGTTTCCCAGACCGATGCCCGACTCCAGGTCATTGCCTTTGAGGTCTCGACGCTTACCCCCGGACAGGTCTCGGATCCGGCGCCCGTCCAGAGTGACGACAGCATGCTCATCGTCAGTCTCGACAGCCGTGCCAAGGCCGATCCCGCCGGATTGACTAATTTCGCCACCGGCTTTGGTGAGGAGCAAAATCAGCGACTGCGCTCCATGGTCTATCTCGATTGGGCGGAATGGGCCAGCAAACGCCCCGGCACCCACAAGCCCCCCGACCTCGACGCCTACGGCGGCATAGAATAGCCCCCCGGTAGCCGCCGCTGTCCCTAGCGGCGGATGCCTTCCCTCCGAGGTAGCCGTCGCACTCCGTGCGACGGTGTCGCGTCAGCGACCTACCTAAAAAGATCGTCATCCTGAACCTGTCGAAGGACCTCTAACTTTTTTGCCTTCCTCCCCTTCGACATTCCGTTAATTCCGTCTGCCTCCCGTAATTCCGTCAAAATCCCCTTCCCCACAAAAGCTCCCCTTTGCAGTCAAGTTCAGGTGATGATACGATTCCCCACGTTCATGCCCGACTCTGATCCGAGTTCCATCCGCCCCGGAAAAATCGCCATCATCGGCGGCGGCTTCAGCGGCATAATGACCGCCGTCAACCTCGCCCGCCTCAGTTGGAAACCGCTCCACGTCACGATCATCAACCACCGCCGTCCCACCGCCCGTGGAGTCGCCTATGGCACGCGACGTATGGAGCATCTCCTCAACGTCGCGGCGCGGAACATGTCCGCCTATCCCGACCTGCCCGACCACTTTGTGAACTGGCTCCGCACCCGCTCCGATTACGACACCGTTCCCGAACTCGAACTGCGTGAGCGATTCATCCCCCGCATGATCTACGGCGATTACCTGCGCGGCCTCATGCAGCACAACCTGCAGTCCCCGACTGGCTCAGACGTTTTGCGGACGACTTTTATCGAAGGCGACGCAATCGATGTGCATCCGCAAGAGGGCGGCGCAGTGATTGTCTTGGCGGACGGCACCCGCGTGGGAGCCAGCCGTATCGTGCTCGCGACCGGAAATGAGCCGCCCAGTGGACTTCCCGGTGCGGAAGAATTGCAGGACCATCCCGCCTGGATCGGCAATCCCTGGCACCCTTGGGAAAATCGCCTCCCGCCCTCAGGGGGCACCATTCTCGTGCTCGGCACCGGGTTGACCACGGTAGACGCCGTCATGACCCTGCGCTCGCTTGGCTGGCAGGGTGTCGTGCACACCGTTTCGCGCAACGGTTGGCTGCCCCACTCCCATTTTCGCGGCATCGAGTATCCCGACTTCCCACCACCCGGTGTTGACTTGGCTGACCTCGGCTTGAAAAAGTTAGTGGAACTCATGGAACATCACTGCGCGCGATTGCGGGAAATGGGCGCCAATCCCGCCATCATCGTCGATAAAATGCGACCCCACACCCAGCGCATCTGGCAACGCTTTACGCTCGAGGAGCGGCTCGAATTCACCAAGCGCTATGCCGCACGCTGGAACGTTCTCCGCCACCGTATCGGGCCGGAAACTCATGCGCAGTTGACCACCGCGCAACTCACCGGCCATCTACAAGTCCACGCGGGCAGCATCGAATCCGTAAAGGCGGATGGAAATCAGCTACGCGTTCATCTCAGCGGCGGCAAAACCCTCACAGGCGACCTCGTCATCAACGCCACCGGCCCTAACACCAAATTCAAACAAACCAGTTCCCTGCTATTACAGAATCTGCTCCACCGAGGCCTCATCACCCCCGACGAAACGGAAATGGGCGCCCGAGTCGATACCGACTACACCATCATCAACCGCGACGGCCAACGCTCCGAAATCTTCCTCGCCCTCGGCCCCTTGCTGCGCGGAACCCTCTGGGAAACCATCGCCGTCCCCGAACTCCGCGGCCAATCCCGCCGCACCGCCGAAACCCTCCTAGGCCCAACCGCCATCCGCTCCGAACCCGAGCCCGTAATGATGGAATACATGATCTAACCCATGGAGGGTCGCCGACAGACGTGTCTGCCGGCCTGCCCCATTCTCCCTGGCAGCCGTCGACCGCCGGGCGACGATGCACCTAAGGTGGCCCGGACAACTTGAGACCTCTGCGAAAGTCACAGAATCTTGCCTTTGGCATTCCAAAGGAATGACACAATCCTAGCCGGTGGTTGAGCCCGTTGCGGGCGACACTACCGGAAATATTCCTCAAGGAGTGCACCCCGGGCAGGGGTGCCACCTCCGTACGACCCCTGCCGGGGTCGGTTTACGAGGAGATAAAATACCGGTGGTGGCGACCGCTGGTGCGGTCTTACCACAGGCTAGGATTGTGACAAGCCTTCGGCTTGCTATGACGAAAATGCGACTTCTACAGAGGTCTCAACTTGATGTCCGATTCACGAAGCGAACAGCAGGTCGCCTAAACACCCCCAAAACAACAATCCGTCATCCCGAGCTTGTCGAGGGATCAGACACGCATCCACCGCAGCAGCCCGCTCACGACCGCTAAGAAAACCTCTCCCCGCCCCTCCGTCATCCTGAACCCATCAAAGAGTAAGTTCCCTTTGCCTCCCCTCTTCAGTCCTCCGTGCGAAAAAGCCCCTGCCTTCCAAGGTAGCCCGGACTACTAGTTGTCCGGGTACGCCAAGCGCACAAGAAGCAACAAAAAGAAACCGAGCCCCTTTTCTCTTTCTTAGTGTTTTTTCGATTTTGATGCCTTCGGAACTGTTGTTCGTGGAACGCGGGGAGAAATCAGGTCGTAGCCGAAAATGCCATATACACCGGCGATATGGTCCAGAGTAGCAAGAGTTACGTTAGGCCGTCTTCCCGTTTCAATCGATTGGTAAAACTTGTAGTCGATGCCCGCAAGCTCGGCAACCCGCTCTTGTGTCAAACCATGCCGCTCACGCATTAGTTTGATATTTTTCAGCAGAAGAGATGATGAGCTAACCACCCCGACAGGATCATTGCCTTAATGCATTATTGACACCGCCTAAAGACAGTGTTAGCAACACCATAACTTTTCTATCGGCCACCGAAAATTTCCGGGCCGCAGGCCATGAACCAACTTCTTTTCGGAGACAATCTAAAATGGCTACGTGACCGGAAGATTTTTCCCGACGCCAGCGTTGATCTGGTCTATCTCGATCCACCGTTCAATTCCAACGCGGATTACAATGTCCTGTTCCGGGAGGAATCTGGCGAGGCCAGCCAAGCGCAGTTCCACGCTTTTACCGACACTTGGAACTGGACGGATGCTGCGCCGACTTACTCCGAGTTCGTTGACTGCTGTACGAACACCGCCGGCGTTGAGATGGTGGAGGCACTGCATGGTGTTCTTAAAAACTCTCCGATGATGGCGTATTTGGCGATGATGGCACCACGTTTGGTAGAACTGCATCGCGTTTTAAAAACAACCGCTAGCCTGTATCTTCATTGTGACCCGACCGCCAGTCACTATCTGAAAATGGTTTTGGACGGGGTCTTTGGGGCGAAAAATTTCAAAGCGGAAATCATTTGGAAGCGACACAATGCGCGAAGCACAAATGAATGTTGGCCACACGTCCATGACACTATTTTATTTTACGCAAAATCTAACTTATCTGTTTTCAATGAAAGGAAAGTTCCCGGAGATGGAGAAAAAATTCCTCATACTTTAATAACAGGTGTTGATGGTAAAAAATATCAGACTTACGAACTAACCGCTCCCGGTAAGACAAAAGAAGGAGAAAGTGGTAAAGCCTGGCGAGGATTTGATGTAAGTGGAATGGGGCGTCATTGGGCAAATGTTCATTCGACAATGGATGAATGGGCAGACGCAGGTCTGATTCATTTTCCTAAAAATGGCGGTTTCCCAAGACGTCTTGATGCTGCCCCCTTTATCGCTGAAGCACGAATGATTACAGTTGGCGATGTCTGGACTGATATCGACCGCCTAAATCAAACTGCAAAAGAGAGGCTAGGTTACCCGACGCAAAAACCACAGGCGTTGCTTGAACGCATTATTGAAGCCAGTAGTAATAAAGGCGATGTAGTACTTGATCCATTTTGCGGCTGCGGGACAACGGTGCATGCAGCGCAAAAGCTCGGTCGAAAATGGATCGGCATTGATATAACTTATCTTGCCATCAACCTTATTAAACACCGACTCGAAGATGCTTTCGGTAGTGAGGTTCAATACGAAGAAAAAGGCCAGCCCACGGATTTCGGCAGCGCGAAGGCATTGGCAGAACTGGACAAGTGGCAATTCCAACAGTGGGCCTTGTCTCTGGTTGATGCACGCCCGCTCAAAGAAGGCGACGGTAAAGGCGCGGATCGTGGTGTAGACGGGATGCTCTATTTCTACGAAAGCAAGGACAAGCGAAATAAGATTCTCGTGCAGGTCAAAGGTGGCGGCGTGAAGAGGAATGACATTTCAACTTTGCTCGGCGACGTGAACAATCAGAAATTCGTCGCAGGCATCCTTGTCACACTGGAACCATCTACTAAGCCGATGCGCGAAGAGGCGGTGGACGCGGGTCGTTACAAATCGACAATTTGGCACGATCGGGATTATCCCAAAATCCAGATTCTCACGATTGAAGGTTTAATGAGCGGCAAAGAGCGCGTCGAGGCGCCCCCACAGATGAATCCCTTTGCCAAGGCGCCACGCGAGGGAAAGCAGGAAAAACAGGCCGAGTTGATCTGAGAGAAAAAGGGAACAGGCACATTCAATGTGCCCCATCTCGGCCATAGTCGCACAAAAAAAGCTAGAGGCCTAATCCTAGAAATCCTAAACGCCCTAGATCACCTAAAAAAATAGGCTGCCTAAGCTTTTTTCTGGAGGGCTTGGATCAGGGTCTGGTCGAGGACGGCGATGTCGACGGGCTTGAGGAGGTGGGCGTCGAAGCCGGCCTCGGCGGCGCCGCGGATGTCCTGCTCCCGGCCAAGGCCACTGAGGGCGATGGCGATGACTCCCTGGAACTCGGGGCGGGCGCGGAGCCGGGTCATGAGCTCGAGGCCGGAAATGCCGGGCAGGCCGAT
>Ga0207040_1166_pt1 | contig 19171 bp, 7 predicted proteins | sample Alteio_BWMinCont_72_FD_153279 | JGI IMG/M metagenome (GOLD analysis project Ga0207040, IMG submission 153279) | Enriched cells from forest soil in Barre Woods Harvard Forest LTER site, Petersham, Massachusetts, United States -... | ecosystem: Environmental > Terrestrial > Soil > Temperate forest >... | reverse complement strand
TGCGGCTCGGTAACCGAATAATGCAGTGGGGAAGGGTCGGAAACAACGACGCTCACGAGCGGGCGAGAATCCTGGCAAGCGTCGCGGCGTCGGCTTCCAAGTCTGCGGCGGAGTAATTCATGGGCACGCCGTGGACTTTGAGGGAGAGGTGCATGCGATTCTCGCGCCGGAACGGGGGCTCGCTTATACGACGATCGCCACGATGTTGCGGAAAATGGAGGGGCGCGGGTTTGTCGCTCATCGCGCGGAAGGGCGGTCCTTTATCTACAAGGCGGCGGTCGCCGCCGAGGAGGTGAGCCGGGACGCGGGGAATCATTTTGTCGAGCGGTTGTTCGAGGGGAGCCTCGCGAACGCGGTCAGCCATCTGCTGCAAACCCGCGAGGTTAGCCGGGAGGAGCTTGATAAGATCGAAGAAATGGTCAAGGAAGCCAAACGGAAGGCGAAGACCGCGAATCGAAGGCAATGAACGCGAAGTGGCAAATGACATCGGTTTTAAACTGGTGGGGAACGCTTTGACAGGATGAACAGGATTTACAGGACAGGACTCGGCAAATGACAACTGATTTAAAGTGGTGGGGGACGTGGATAGGGCTGCTGGCGGTTCAAGCCGTCGTGCTCGCGGGGTTGGGCGCGGCGGCGGAACTCCGGGTGCGCGCGCCGCAAGCCCGTCGCGCGTTGTGGCAGGGAGTGCTGATCGCGGTGGCGTTGGTCTGGGTGGCGGAGATTGCCGGGGTGCCGGCGCGGATGAGGTTTTTGATTTCGCAAAAGGCTGCGGAGGCCCGCGTGGAACGGGGCGAGCGTTCGGATGATTTGGCTAGAGTCGCCGAACCGCAGACCGTCCCTATGCGGCCCTCAGTGGATGAAGTGATCGTGGATGAGACTTCAGGATTTGCATTTGGTGGCGAGGAAAATCCTGGTGAGGCTTCGCATTTGTCGCGTTCGCGCCCCGTTCCCGAGCCTTCTCCGGTGAAGTGGCCGGGTTGGATTTGGTTGGGCGGGACAATGGTGCTTCTATTGCGTTTCGGGGTGGGGCTGGGGTGCCTTGCTTTCTTGCGACGTCGAATGAAACAGGCTGACGAAGGAACGGAGGAGCGGGTTGCGCGATTGCAGCGTTCCCTCGGACTTCGCAGGGTCGCTTTACTGATTTGGCCGGGATTGCGAGGGCCGGTGGCTTTTGGGATATGGCGTCCGACGGTGGCGTTGCCTGTTGATTTTGAGTCGCGATACACCCCAGCGCAAGGCGAGGCGATGCTGGCGCACGAACTTGCCCATCTCGCGGCTCGCGATCCGTTCTGGCTTGCTTTGGCGGACGGCATTGTCGCGCTGGCTTGGTGGCATCCGGGGGTATGGTGGGCGCGCCGGCGACTTCGCGTCGCGGGGGAAACGGCGGCGGACGAGGCCAGCGCGCTGGTTCCGTCCGGGCCTTCCGCATTGGCGGAATCGCTGGTGATTTTTGGGCGCGAGTTGGCCGCGCCGGGAGTGACGCGCGCGCTGGGAGTGGCAGGAAACGGTTTCCGCTCCGATCTAAGTCGCCGCGTGACCGCGTTGCTAGGGCATTCCGGGACTTGGAAGCGATTGTCGGCTGGCTGGCGGTGGTTGCCGCGAATCGCGGCGTTGGGAATGGGTGCCGGGATGGCGATGATACCGGCGCGGGCGGGGTTCTCGGGCTCGGTTTTGGCGGTGTTGACTCAGCCGACTCCGAAGCAGGAAACGCACCATGAGGCGGGCGCGGTCGCCGGAAACAATCCTGGGACAAACGCGGTTGTGCCAGCGAAGGCGGCGGATCACGCGGACCCGTCTGTGACCGTGCCGAACCGGGTTGTCGAGTCGAGCACGAATTTCCAGCTACCTGTCGTATCTGTCATGACCAACTTGAGCTACACGAGCATGGGACATCAGGTGATCAGAAAGAAGCTGGATCGCATCCGATTGAGCGTCGTACAATTTGAAGGAGTGCCATTAAAAGATGTGCTGAAGGAGTTGTCGAACGAGTCACGTAAGCTCGACGCGGAGGGGGTTGGAATCAATTTCATGATCAATTCTCGCCCGGATTCGATATCGCCTTCAAGCGGTCCTGTGGCCCCTCCATTTGACATCGGCAGCACCACGATCAAAATCAACCCGCCTTTGCGCAACATCAAACTCTCGGACGTTCTTGATGCTGTGTGCCAGGTCGCGGACCAGCCTATAATATATAGCGTTGAGGACTACGCGGTCGTTTTCGTTCCGAGGCCGCAGGCAGACTCGGTCTTGATCACGCGGACATTTCGAGTTAATCCCAACCTATTTTTCCAAGGGGTGCAGGGATTTTCGGCGATTAGCGAGTCATTGCGTGCCGAAACGAATTCGAATGGGATGCCCGCTGTCCTCGCCTCGGATGATTCCCTTGCTCTTCACCAAATGCTCACGAATTACTTTGCCTCCGCCGGGGTTAAGCTTAGTCCCGAGAAGACCGTATTCTTCAACGAGCACAACGGCGTGATCTTGGTTCGCGTGAGGGAGGACGAGGTGAAACTTATCCGTGATGCTCTTGCCAACCTTCTCAATGGCTCAGACCCGTTGTGGCAAGCGAAGGCAAATCTCGAGCGGGAGACGGCTGTAGCAAAACCGGAAAGCGGAGCCGGTACGAATTTGGTCACGCGTTTATTTCATACCCAGCCTTCGAACTTCGCCCGACGCTTGATGGCTCGTTCCCCATTAAAGTCCGGCGTGCGGCCAAATATCGGAGCTCAGGGCTTGATTTTTACCCACCCGACAAACAATTTTAGCCCGGTGAGGAGCCACGAAATGGTTCGGAACTATTTCACGTCCTTCGGAGTCAAGCTTGACCCTCCAAAGAATATCTTCTTCAACGATCGCAGCGGCCTCATCATGGCTCACGCGACCGAGGAGGACATCAATGTAATCCGCAATGCGATTGAGATGATCATCTCTCCGGACTTTGGTCAGGCGGCACGGGACTCAGGTCCTTTCGACAACGAAAACGAGCTTTTGCATGTTGCAGGGAACGCATCGCCAACGGCTAGTCGGTCGGTCGCGCCAATTGCTTCGAACGCGACGCCGATCGTAACCTTGGTGGTGCGGTTTACAGAGCTTCCTGAACAGGGTCCGGGTGATATAGGGTTGGATTGGTTGTTCGGGCGGTTTTCGACCAACAATCCGGCGCCGAGAACGGGACCGGTGGCGGAGTTGTTGGAAACGACGAACCTGACTCATTCGGAAAACTACCGGGTTGACGCGCTCCGGACCGAAGGGGAAGCCGCAACGTTGACGGAGGCCCAATTTAGAGTGCTGATCGACACTCTTGAACAGAGAGAAGGCACCGATGTCCTCACCGCGCCAACCATCAAGACATTTTCGGGACGGAAGGCGCGGATTGAGATTCGCGATGCACGTACGATCGTCAGCGGGGTGAAGATCACGAGCGCTTCGCCCACGAATCATAATCAGGCGGAGGCCATGTATTTTACGGAAAAGGTAGGGGTCGGCCCGATGCTGGATGTCACCCCGGTCGCGGAAGGCCGGGCGTGGCGCTTGACCGCGCTGGCGGGGTACATCGAGTTTTTGGGTTATGACAAACCGAAAAAAGGAGAGGATCCGGTTTATTATGCGGCGAACGGCAAGGCGTTGACCGCCCAAAAGCCCCTGCCCCATTTTCGGGCGCGAGAGGCCCGGGCTTCGGCTCTTCTGGGCGCGGGAGAGACCATGGCGTTGCGAGGGCCTTCAATTGCGGAGACGAACAAGGTTAAGGGAGGGATTTTTCGCAGGGAGAAAATCAGCGTTTCGCATAAACGGCTCTATATTTTTGTGACGGTGCAGCCGGAAACGCCGGCGGTGGGGGGAGCGAAGGAGGATTCCATGGTGATGGTGGCGGTTGGCCAGTCGCCGCCGTTTTTCAAGATTGGCTCGAAGGCGGTGACCATCGAGGAAGTCCGTGCGAGCATGGAGGCGGAGGTTGCCCGGAATTCGCATGTGAAGGTGCAGATCCAACCGGATCGGGACGCGCCGGTGGGCGAGGTTTTGAAGATTATCGAGGCGGCGAAGGGGGCGAAGGTTGAGGGGAGCCCTGCTCTGCTTGTGATGCCGGGGACTGATGTTCCGTGAGGCGCCCTACCGCCAAGGTTTCTCAGTCCTTCCATCCGTGGGACCGGTTCATGATCTCAGCGCACGCCAATACTGGATTGAGATCTCTCCTTGAGAGGTCCCTATTTCCTGGCTGCTCAGGCCTCTGCCCAAAAGCGGTAGAGGGCTACCGCAGTCCAAGACGCTTCGCGAATGATGGGGTCGTGGAGTCGTCGGTCGCGGTTTTGCGCGTCTCGTCATCTCGAGGAGTCGAGGGCTTCTTGGAGCATGCGGCGGCGTTCTCCGGGGAGCTGCCAGAGGGCTTGATGCTCGTCATCCAGACCGCGGATTGGATCGAAATAGAAAAAGGAGGCTCCGGGTTTGACGCTCGGACTGGTGAAGACCGCAATGCCCGTGCGACGATTGTAATACTCGTAGGAGTGCGCGTCCCGTTTTCCGCCGCCACCCATGGTGTCCACGACGAACGAGGGGGTGTTGAAACCGGCGGTGTGGCCGCGGACATTTTTTTCAATCTCCAAGCCCGAGGCGAGCGAGGTGCGCAGGTCCTCGACACCGGGGACCATATCGTGGAAATAGACGTAGTAAGGATGAATGTTGATGTAGCCGAGCCTCCGGACGAGAAGCTGCATGGTGTCCGCGCGGTCGTTCACTCCCCGTTGCAAGACGGTCTGGCACCGCACGGTGATGCCGCGTTCGGCGAACCGGTTGAGGGCCTCGCGGGTGATGCCGGTGATTTCGTGCGGATGGTTAAAGTGGGTGTGGACGACCACATCCTTGTGTAAACGCCGTCCGAGTTCGACCACGCGGGTGAGGGCGTCCAGCCATTCCGGATCGGTGAGAATCTTCTGCGGCATGACCGCGAGACCTTTGGTGGCGTAGCGAATCCGGCGGATATTGGGCATGTTGAGGAGCCGTTCGCCGATGGACTGAATGTGGTCGGATTTTAAATTGTAGGTGTCGCCGCCGCTGATGACGATGTCCTCGAGTTCCGGACGCGAGGCGAGGTAGGCGAAGGCCTCGTCCCATTTTTTGGGCGCGCGCGGTCACCTTGAGTTTTTCGACGAGCTGGGTGTCGCCTCCGATGGCATAGCTCCGAGTGCAAAACCGGCAATAAACCGGGCAGGAATCAAGGGGAAGAAAAAGCGCCTTGTCCGGGTAGCGGTGGGTGAGACCGGCCACGGGCGAGTCTTTTTGTTCATGCAACGAATCGAGCCGGAGTTCGGGATGATTGGGTTCGAGTTGCGAAGCGAGCGGGAGGAATTGGGTGCGGATCGGGTCCGAGACGGGATTCCGCCAGTCGATGAGACTGATTAAATAGGGGGAGACGCGCAGGGCCATGGGCGCTCTTTTCAACCCCGCCTCGAGGTCGGCGAAGAAGGATTCGGAGGCCAGGTCCTTGAGAGTTTCGCGGAGTTGTCGCGCGGTCGTGATGGAATTGCGGCTTTGGAACAGATGATGATGAAATTCCGCCGGCGTGGCGTCCCGATAGCCGGGAATTCCGCGCCAAAACTCGTCCTCGCGAAGATTCTTGTGTTCAAGATCTCGCGAAGGGACGACAGACGGGGCGGCGGGCCGACGGATTTGCGGAGCCGCTGTCAATAGATCAGGGTTCATTTTAAGTTGGTCTTACGCCGTTGATGAGCGGGCTTGGCCGGAGGATCGGAAGACTCCGGGGATTGGAGATTAGGATTAAGATTAAGAGCCGTGGGTTGAGGCGGCCGGGGGGATTCCCCGCGGGAATTGAGCGCCTCGCAAAGGTCTTGGAGGGACGTTTTGTTCAATTCGGATTCGAGGGCGGTTTCGACGGAGGCGAAGACCGATTTCAAGACGGTTTTAAGGCGGCGACCGACGGGACAATCCTGGCGGGGTTCGCGGAGGGGGAGGAGAAAAGGCTCCTCCTTTTCGACCGCGCGATAGATTTGACCCAGGGTGATTTCCGCAGGGCAACGGGCGAGAATGGAGCCGGCGCCCGCGCCTTTATGGGTTTCAACGAGTCCCGAGGCGCGGAGCGACTGGAGAATCCGGCGGATGACGACGGGATGGGTGTTCACGCTGGCGCCAAGCGCTTTGGACGTGCCGCGCCGGCCTTCTTTGCAAGAAAGCACGGTCAGCAAATGCACCGCCATGGCAAATCGGCAACTGGTTCGCATAATCGAATAACGAGCGATATGTAACGCTTTGGGTTACACTTGTCAAATGCCGGGATTAGCGCTTTCCATTTTGGATCAAATCAGGCTCGGCGGGTTGCGCCTTCGCCCAGGTTCTCGATGAACCGGCTGCCGAGCGGCACCCAAGACAGAAGGGTGCGGAATTATTGTTGGGATAGATACCCAGGGTGGCACGACGTTTGCCCTGGGCTGGTATGCGGCTGCGCCTTTGGCGCGCCCGAGGGTTTGGAGTGAACAGGACGGAGCGGGGAAGGCTCGGCGGGAGCCTCGTCCTACCGGGAGGTCAGGGGGCACGCCGGAATACTCGGGACTTTTCCTTGGGTGCATGAAGCGGTATGATTAGGGGGCATGCAACCTTTTCGGGCATTCGACGGGATGCTGGCGGCGATTGCCGCGCGAGAACCGTTCGCCCTGGGAATTATCTCGGGGGTGAAGGGGTCGAGCCCGCAAAAGAAGGGGGCGAAAGCGCTGTTTTTTGCGGATGGCCGGATTCAAGGGACGCTGGGCGGAGGTTGCTTGGAGGCGGAGGTCCGCGAGAGGGCTTTGGCGGCGTTGCGGAAAGGGAGGGCCGCCAGATTTGAATTGGTGCTGGACCACGATTTCGGGTGGGATGACGGTTTAATTTGTGGAGGCAAGGTTTGCGGACTCATTCTGCCGCAGGCCGCCGAGGCGGCGGCGGTTTGGGGGCGGCTGGCCTTGAGCCGGGAGCCCCAGGTTTGGGGGGTGCTCGACGACTTTTCCGTGGCGCTGGAGGAAGAGGTTCCCGGACGGGAATGGCTGTATCATGAGACGCTGCTGCCGCCGTGCGCGCTCTGGATTGCCGGCGCGGGACATGTGGGGCAGGCGGTGGCGTCGTTTGCCCGCGAGCTTGATTTTCAGGTTTCGGTGTTCGATGACCGGGCCTCCTTGTTAAGGGGCGAATTTTTTGCGGAGGACGTGAGGTTGCGCTCCGGTTACTGGGAGACGCTCTTGGAGGAGACCTTGCCGGGGGCGCCCGTATTTGGACTGATTGTCACCCGCGGCCACCAGCATGACGCGGTGGCGCTTCGCCAGTGGATACGGCGTCCGTTTGCGTTCCTCGGGATGATCGGGAGCGCGCGAAAGCGGCGGCTCATTTTCTCGCGGCTCGTCGAGGATGGGATTGCCACTCAGGAAATCTTGGAGAAGGTGGCTTGTCCGGTGGGGGTGGACATCCAGGCGGTCAGCGTGCCGGAGATTGCGGTCAGCATTGTCGCGCAACTGGTGCAAAAACGGGCAGGGCTCGATTTGGACGATTACAAAGGAGCATTGGCACGGAATGGCGCGCCGGCTCAGGTTGGCCAAGTGTGAGGGCGGGGCCGGAAAATTTCGGCGTCGTTATTTTAGCGGCGGGAAAGTCTTCGCGGATGGGGAGTCCGAAAATGTTGCTCGCGTGGAAGCACACCACGGTGATTGGTCATGCGATCACGGTATGGCGGGGACTGGGCGCGGGACAGGTCGCGACGGTTTGCGATGGACAAAACGAGGCGGTGCTTCGGGAACTTGGACGCCTCGGTTTTCCCAAAGAGAGCGTGATTATGAATGCGCGCCCGGAGGACGGAATGTTTGGTTCTATCCGATGCGCGGCCAGGTGGGAGGGATGGAATTCAAGTTTGAGCCATTGGATTATTTCGCTGGGAGATCAGCCTCATTTGCGTCCGGAGACGTTTGGAAGACTAATCGAGCAGGCGGGTTTGGAGCCGGAACGCATCTGGCAACCTTCGCGAGGGGGGAAGGCACGGCATCCGGTGTTGCTGCCCCGGAGGGTGTTTTTGGAATTGGCCGGGGCGAAGGATGCAACGTTGAGGGATTTTCTTGAGGCGCGAGGGGGAGAGCGGAGCTTGTTCGAATCGGACGATGCGGGGCTGGATTTGGATCTCGACACGCGGGAGGACTATGAAAGGGCGAGGAGGCGGATGGAGGGGGGATCGGAGGTATAGCCGGAAAGCATGAAAGGAGGGATGGATTTGACGAACCAGGCTGAGGAGGAAGTGGGGGAAGGGTCGGCGAAAATCGGAGGGGGCTTTGACAGGATGGGGCAGGATTAACAGGATGAAGGGATGAACTGAAAGTGCAGGTTGGTTTCGAAGATGAATACTACAATTGCACGAAACTACTTTAAAAAAAAGTTTCATCCGCCGGAGAAATGTGCTATATAGAACATCCGTTGAAGACAAACTTAGTTTCGCGCCATGTTGCGCCAACTTTGCGGCTCATCGAACTTCGGGCGGCATCCATCAGGGGAGACCGCATGGTCCCTCAAAGGATCCGGATGACGCCTCGAATCCACCCATTTTCAGAACTTCCTGCACTGGGGCGGTGTGCCCGGGCATACGACCGATCATTGTCGCGCGAGATTGCGCAACAACGTCGAAGGGAGGCCGGCGCGTGAGGCGGGGACCGGCCACGCCATTGGGGTCGCGGCATCCAGCCGACACGGGGCGGAGGAAAAGCCCGTTCGAAATTGAGGAGCTTGAGCCGAGGGTTCTGTTGTCGGGTGACGCTCTCCCGGCTTCGATCGTTGCGACCAACGCGCTGAGGCACAGACCGGTCGAGGTGGTTCATCACGATCCCGCTCCTGGCGCCGAGACTTTTCAGGATTCGATCAGCTATCACCCGGCGAACGAAGTGGCGGAGATGTTTGCCGGGGTTGCCAGCGAGACGGTGCGTTCCGACGTCCAAAGTCCGGGGCATCCGGTTCAAAACGACGCCGGCGCGATGCGAGCGAAGACCGCGACGTTAACCGCGGCCAACGGGCCGCCTGTAAGCACCGTCCTTGCTCAAACGGTTGGAAAACCGACTGGGGTTTCGGCTTCAAGTTCCTCGAACGGCGCGAATGCCGGCTCCTTGCATAATCTGCATAATGGGACGGGCACGATCGATTTGCTTCAAAGCATCACGGGCGATTTGCAGACCTTCGGCTCGTCTGACAATACCACGCCCTCACCGATCGATCTGGGCGACGCCACGCTGGCCGGGGTTCTGCCCGCCACGGGCATCCAGTTGAGCTTCTCGGGGCTGAATATTTCCGGCGGGTCCGTGAGCGCCGGCACGGTGAACATCACAGCGAGCTCGGCCAGTTTGAATTTGGGCGGCGCGGTCACATCGACGATCGGGTCCATCACGGGAAGCTACGACATCGCGAGCAAGACGTTTTCCCTGACGCTGAACACGGTCAACCTCGCATTTTCATCCTTTGTTAACATCAGCGCCAACAGCGCGAGCCTGACTTACAACAGCACGAGCACGACCAGCGTCACTTTGAGCGACGGGACCACGGCGGCGGTTTCGCTCCTGACGGTGGGAATGAGCGGCGCGTCGGTCTTCGCCGGGGTGAACGGGCCGGCCAGCGATGCCAATGCGGAGGGCCTTTCGTTGACCGGGGTCAATTTGGCGGTGGCACTGATGGGCACCGCAGGGGGGACAAATTATTATGGTTTGCGGGCGACCGGCGGCGTTCTGGCGGCGGTCGGACTGCCCAGCACATTGACCGTCAGCTCATCGAACTTGGAGATCGATGCGAGCGGTGCCAGCAGCGGTTCGGTGGCAGTCAACTTCGACACGACCTTCGTCGCGGGCACGGGGCTCGCGGTCTCAACCGGCGGCGGTAACATCAACTTGGACTTCAAGCAGCCGGTGGTTCAGGCGAGCGGGACGGTGGTGTTGAATTTCAACGGATTCGTCGAGATCAGCGGCAGCATGGTGTTTCAAACCGGGACGACCACCAACGTCACCTTGAGCGACGGCACGACGAGCCAGGTGTCGGTGCTGGAGGCGGGCGGGACGGGCATGACGATTTTCGCCGGGGTCAACGGGCCGGGGACCAATCCCGGCGCGGTCGGCGTGCAGGCGACGGGCGCCGGGTTCGCGCTGGCGCTTTTCAGGCCCACGTCGGCGACGGACACGAGCAGCTACTTCGGGCTGCAGGCGAGCGCAACTTCGATGGCAGCCGTTGGGATGCCCGCGGAGGTGACGGTAAGCGCCGGCAACCTGAACGTGCAAATCAACGGCGGGAACGGCAGCAAGGTGGTAAACTTCGACACTTCCTTCACGCCCGGGACCGGCTTGACGATTCAAACCGGCGGGACGCCAGTCAAGCTGGATTACACCGCGCCACTGACCCAGGTTTCGGGCACCTTGGCGATGGCTTTCACCGGTTTCGTCAATATCAGCGGCGGATTTGCCTTTAGCCAGTCGGGCGGCACGGTGAACATAAACATCGGCACGAGCGCCTTCCCGGGTGCGACGGCGCTGAATTTCACGCTCGGTTTCGGCGGCGCGACGTTTATCTCGGCGACCGGCGCCCTGGTGATGAGTATCGACGCCGACAGCATCTCCATCACCACGGCGACACTGACGGTGAACAGCGGTTTTAACATTCCCAACATTCTGGCGGTGGCGTCGCCCGTCGTGGCGCTTTCCACCATCACCATCACCGACGCCACCGGGCAGATCAGCGGCGCGGTGGTGAACGGGAATGCGACGGCCCCCGACCTGACAATCAGCGCGGGTTCGGCGACGGTGCTGCCCGGCAATTCGGCGGTCACGGCGACCGTCTCACCGACCTCGCCCGGCGGGAACGGCGTTCAGGGCGTCTTCAATTTGCAGAGCGGCGCGTTCACGATCACGCTGCAGCAATTTGCGCTGACAGTCGGATCGGTGCTCTCTGCCAACGCCACCAATGTGGTCATCAGCTACAATCCGACTGATATCGATCCGCACCAGCAATTGGTGCAAATCGGCAGCGGGACGATCACGATCAACAGCGGGTTTGGCAGCGGGACCAACGGGCCTTTCTCCGGCAATCTGACCAATCTGACGATTTACGCGAACGGGTTTCAATTTAACAGCGTGACGGTGGCCTACAACGGCACCTTGAGCCTCGGCTCCGTTCTCAATTTGACCAATCCGTCGGTGACGCTGACGGATTTTAGCGTGACATTTGGCAGCGGCAACACGACGTTCAGTGAATCCGGTTCGCTGGCCGTCACCGCGAGCTCGGCCAGCTTGAATTTGGGCGCCGCGGTCACTTCGAGCATCGGGGCCGTCGCCGGAAGCTACGACCCCTCCAGCGGGGCGTTTTCGCTGACGCTGAATTCGGTCAGCCTCGCCTTTTCATCTTTCGTCAGCATCAACGCCGCCAGCGCGAGCCTGACTTACAACCGCACGAGCAGCACGACCGCCACCCTGAGCGACGGGTCCACCGCTTCGGTTTCGCTTCTGACGGTGGGTATCAGCAGCGCGTCGGTCTTTGCCGGGGTGAACGGACCGGCGAGCAACGCGAACGCGGAGGGCCTTTCTCTCACTGGGGCCAACCTGGCCCTGGCGCTGATGAGCACTTCAGGCGGGACAAGCTATTATGGTTTGAGGGTGACCGGCGGCACCTTGTCGGCGGTTGGGTTGCCCAGTAGCTTGACCTTGAGTTCCACGAACTTGGAAGCAGACGTGAACGGTGCCAGCGCCGGGTCGGCGGCGGTCAACTTCGACACGACATTTGGCGCGGGCACAGGGCTGGCGGTGTCAACCGGCAGCAGCAACATCAATTTGGACTTCAAACAGCCGGTGGTTCAGGCGAGCGGGACGGTGGTGTTGAATTTCAACGGGTTCGTCTATATCAGCGGCAGCATGTCGTTTCAGACCGGGACGACCACCACCGTCACCTTGAGCGACGGTACGACCAAGCAGGTCTCGGTGCTGCAAGCGGGCGGGGCCGATGTGACGATTTTCGCCGGGGTCAACGGACCGGGGACCAATTCGGCCGCGGTCGGCTTGCAGGCGACGGGCGTCGGGTTCGCGCTGGCGTTGTTCAAGCCGACCTCGGCAACGGATACGAACAGTTACTTTGGGCTGGAGGCAGGCGCGACTTCGGTGTCAGGCGTCGGCATGCCCGCAGGTGTGATCGTGAGCGCCGGCAACCTGAGCGTGCAAATCAATAGTGGCAGCTCGAACACGGCGGTGAACTTCGACACGACGTTCGGCGCGGGCACGGGCTTGGCGGTGCCAACCGGCGGTGGCACCAGCATCAACCTGGACTTCAAGCAGCCGGTGATCCAAGTCAGCGGGACCATGCAATTGAATCTCGACGGATTTGTCTATATCAGCGGCAGCATGGCGTTTCAGACCGGGACGACCACCACCGTCACCTTGAGCGACGGCACGACCAAGCAGGTCTCGGTGCTGGAAGTGGGCGGGGCCAGCGTGGCGATTTTCGCCGGGGTCAACGGGCCAGGGACTAATTCCGGGGCGGTGGGCGTGCAGGCGACGGGCGTCGGGTTCGCGCTGGCGTTGTTCAAGCCGACCTCGGCAACGGATACGAGCAGCTACTTTGGGCTGGAGGCAAGCGCGACTTCGATTTCAACCGTCGGGATGCCGTCAGGGGTGACCCTGAGCGCCGGGAACCTGAACGTGCAAATCAACAGTGGCAGCTCGAACACGGCGGTGAACTTCGACACTTCCTTCAAGCCCGGCACCGGCTTGGCGATTCAAACCGGCGGCACGCCGGTCAACCTGGATTACACCGGGCTACTGACGCAGGTTTCGGGCAGCCTGGCGCTGGCTTTCAGCAGTTACATCAGCATCAGCGGCGGATTTGCCTTCAGCGAGTCGGGCGGCACGGTGAACATCAACCTCGGCACGGGCGCCTTCTCCGGTGCGGCGGCGCTCAGCTTCACCCTCAGTTCCGGGGGCACGACGTTTTTCTCGGCGACCGGCGGTCTGGCGATGAGTATCGACGCCGACAGCGTCTCGATCAGTTCCGCGACGCTGACGGTGAACAGCGGCTTTAGCATCCCGAACATTTTGGCCGTCTCGTCGCCGACCGTGACGATTTCCGGCCTTGTCATCAACAACGCGACCGGACAGATCAGCGGCGCGGTGGTGAACGGAAATTCAACGGACCCCGACCTGACGATCACCGCTGGTTCGGCGACGGTGTTGCCGGGGAATACGACGGTCACGGCGAGCGTGACGCCGGCCTCGCCCGGCGGGAACGGCGTGCAGGGCGTCTTCAATTTGGCGACGGGCGCGTTCACGATCACGCTGCAGCAATTTGCGCTGACCGTCGGCTCCGTGCTCACGGCCGGCGCGACCAACGTGGTCCTCAGCTACAATCCGGCCGATACGGATCCGCACCAGCAATTGGTGCAGATTGGCGCGGGGACATTGGACATCAAACTGGGTACCTCCGACATTACCGGCAGCCTGACGAACCTGACGATTTACGCGGACGGTTTTCAATTCGACAGCGTGACAATCAACTACACGGGCCAGATCAACCTCGGTTCGATCCTCACCCTGACCAATCCGACGGTGACGCTCACCGATTTCGGTGTGACGTTTGGCGGCGGGAACGCGACCTTTACCGACAGTGGGTCGCTGACGGTGACGGTGGCAAGCGGTTCCATGACCCTTGGGCCGGTCAACGGGTCGGCGTCCACTTTGTCCGCGACCGTGAGCCTCGCCCCAGCCACACTGGGCGCCTTGACGGTCACGGCGGGCGAGTTGGATTTCGCGTTTGCGACAAATCTGAGCGTGCAGGCGATGAACATCGCCATCAACACCAACCCCGGTTCCGGAGGGACCTACTTCAGCGTCGGCACGGCGTCGGTGACGCTGACAGTGACTTCGTCGTTCAGCATTGCGGGCACTGCATCGAATTTTTCCGTCGTGAATTCGGGCGGGACGCCCACCCTTCAGACGGGGAACGGTTTTGGAATAACACTGACCCCACCCTCGCCTTCCCAATTGGGATTGCCGGACTGGCTTGGTTTCGCCATCAACCAGTTTGGCATTTCCTGGCCTGACTCCGACTTCGCCACGAATCCGGCCGATTTCCAGCTTACGCTGTCCGCCAACATCAATTCCATCCAAGGTCTGCCTTCGGGGGTGAAGGTCAGCGGCTCGATCAGCGACGTCGTCATCAATCTCGGGGAATTGGCAACATGGTTAACCAACCCGGGGAGCGCCAATTTTCCCCTTTCCTTCGGAACGACCTCCGGCGCGGGAATTGGCGGCTCCTTGAGCGGCACGTTGTTCGGCATGGATCTCAGCGCCACATTCGTCGGCGGCATTGTCAGCTTCAACAAGGAGGGCGATGTCATATCCAACGGAAAGGTGGTCGCGGGGACCAACGATCCGACGGACCCCAAGGTTTACGGCTCCGGGATTTTCGTCGGAGTTCAAGGAAGCGCGGGCATTCCGGGGATCGGGACGATTTCAATTTCGCTGGGTTTCTCCAACCTCGGACCGCTGTCGATTTATCTGAGCTACACCGCGACCACGCCTCTCATCATCGACCCCGACAGCGGGCTTGCCATCGCCGGTCTCAGCGGAGGCATCGCCTTCGACACCTCGATGCAAACGCCGACCTCGGCGACGGATTTACCCGGAATCTTGGCCGGGGCGATGACGTCCATCAGCGGGTCGCCGACCGGGCAACCGTCCACGACCAGCATCGCCGATTGGACCCAGTCGCTTGAGTTGGCGACGGCGGCGCAATATGTGGCGAGCGGGGGCGGCAAGAATCTTTCCGCCGCCTACAGCCAGCCCTTTCTAATCATGGCGGGAGTCACAATAGATGACGCCTACTTGAGCCAGTACGCCATCGAGCTCCAAGGCACGATGGTGCTGGGAATCAATCCGAATCCCGGTCCAAGGCAGGCGCCGGTTTCCATCCTGATCAGCGGCTCCTTGATCCTGGCGGATTCCAGCGCGTTGAGCGCGGCCAGCGCGTATCTGTACGCCAGCGTCTCGTCCTCGTCCGCCTCGCTTTTGTTCCTGGTGAATGACCCGATACAGCTTGAGGAATTCGGGGGCGGATTGACGTTCGGCTTTACGAAGGGCGGCAATCCATGGAGCGCTGGCGATTCCGGTTTGCCCGACGGCTTCGACTTGAGCATCACCGGGTTCTTCGCCTACGCGATACCGAACCCGTTAAGCACCACTGTCCCGCCGCAAAATCTGGCCAGTGTGAGCGTCAACGGCACGGTGACGCTGTCGGTGTCAATTTCGCAGGCAAAGATTGATTTGTCGGGCGACGTGAACGTGAGCTTTTTGGGCGACTTGGGCGACGCAACGGGTGAGTTCGTGCTGCTTTATCCCGGGTCCACATATACGGACGCCACGGGCGCCACGCCGAGTTTCGTAAACAACTCCGTCCTGCCGGACATTTACGGCGCCCTCGAACTCTATACCGGGTCGGCTTTCGACAAACTGGCAAGTCTCGGGCTGGTGGCGAATGGGGCGGTGCTGTTCCAAGCAAACACGTCCGGCAACAACGTGCTGGTAAACTTGCCCCCGCCGCCATCGGCGCCGGCGGGAACGGCCCCCTCGCCCTTGGTGATTCAGGGCAGCGTCCTCTTCGACATGACGATTACCGGCACTTCCACCCCCTACGCCACGATTTCGTACGAGGTGGACGGCGACACGCTGTTCCAAATGGAGGGGTTCTTCGATCTCCGGTTCACATTGGATCCCACCTACGGACCGGGAGTGCAAATGTTCGCCGACATAAACACGCTGACGCTGGGTCCGTCCAGTTCACCGTTCCTGTCTTTTTCGGGCTTTGGACTTTTTGTGTTGAACGGTCAGGGGCTGGCGGCGGACGTGAATTTGAATTTGAACTCCGGCAACGCCATCAGCGGGGTTTCCTTCAGCGCCAAGTTCAATCTGGTGATCAACACGACGGCACAGGCTGTGACCTTCAATATTCCGGCGGTCACCGTGCCCACTTCCCCCGCGGGTTCGACGGCGACGGCGGGCGTGACCATTTATGACTCGAACAACAATCCGCTTCCCAACCCGGCGACCAGCCTGATCATTCCCGCCGGGCCGCCGCTAGTCCCGCTGACGGAAGCCCAAATCAGCGGAGTTTGGACCGGCTCGTACACGACTTCCGGCGCGGCGGGCCCTTATGTCGTGGTAACCGGCAGCGGTAACTTGGCTTTGGAAGGTCTGACGCTGAACGGCTCCTTCTATTTCCAGATGAGCGACAGTCCGGAGACCGGGTTCGTCCTGGCGCTCGCGGTCGATGTCAGCGGTAACGTGCCGTCGGTGGGCACGGCCACGGTCACCGGGTCGCTGAACATCACGAACGCGGGCGAGGTGGCCCTGCTGAACGTCAGCGACAGCGGCAGCAGCCCGACGGATTACGGCTCGGGCATCACGTTTCAGGTCAACGCCCAGTTGGGAATCAACACGACGGACCAAGACGTTACCGAGATTGGCGGAGTCACGCTGTCGTCCCCGCTCCTTGCGAATTCATACGAGGTCGAGGCCGCTGGGACGCTGACGCTCAGTGTTGGCGGCGTGGGTTTTGTCATCAACGGTGTTTTCTCCCTGACGACGACCCATTCCGACGCGGGCATGGCGGATGATATTTCGACGACGACCATCCAGGCGGGCGGCGCGTTGACGGCCACGGAGGGCGGGAGCACGCTGCTGTCGATGCAAGTGAGCGGGGTTCTATCGGCCCGTTACACGACGGCCTCCGGCACGGGTTCCGCGACGGTTTATGGCGCGCTGGTTTTGACGCCGAGCGGCGGGAATCCATTGAGTGGAAACGGCTTCAGTTTTAGCGGTTCATTCCTCCTTGAAGTCAACACCACGGGCGCGCGGCAAAGTCCCACGGACGCCAGCAATAATCCGTTAATGTTCGACGGGCAGGCCGTGACCCTCGCCGCGGGGCCCGACAACAGCACCACCGGCTCGAATTACGCACAGATTTACGCGGTGGGAACGCTGACGTTTGGGACAGCGACGGATGGTTTCGTGCTGGTTGCGGATCCGGCGGCGGTGACGCCGACTGATCCAACCCTGGGGTTCTATCTTTCGTTCGGCACTTCAGGCGCGGGACTGTTCGTCACGGCGGGCGCGAGGATGTCCATAATGGTGGACGGGATGAATCTCCTGACGGTCGGCGCGGACGGCGCGATGTTGATTTCTTCGACCGGGTTTGCGGCGAGCCTGACGGCGACGGCGACTTTGACGGATCCGAGCTCAATGTACGCCTTCAACGGCACGTTCACGCTGCAGGTCAACACCACGGGCGCGACACAAACCATCGGGACGGCCACCGTTCCCGCCGCGCCAAACGGCTCAACCAATTCGACCGGCGCGCCGTATTTCCAGATGCACATTCAAGGCTCGCTCGCGCTGGGCTCGACCAACACCTCGTCCGGCACGGGAGTTTTGATGGCCGGCGATTTTTATCTTACGACGAGTCCCGACGGGCTGGCGATAACCACGGTCTCGAGCTTGAATCTGGAAGTTTCAGGAACCACCTTGTTCGCGTTCACGGCGAACGGCCCGCTGCTCATCACGTCCAGCGGCATCGCGGGGCAAATCAACCTGACCCTCGGGGCGGGATCCAGCGACTCGGGATTCAGTTTTGACTCCGCGGTCACATTTATCCTTGAAGTCAACAGCACGGGAGCGGCGATTTCGACGATTAACGGCGCGGCGGTTAATTTGCCGGCCGGTCCCTATTTTCAGGTCACGGCCGCCGGCAAACTGGTTCTGCAAGGCAATGTTGACCTCACCGGAGGTTTTATGCTGACGGTTCCCTCCGGTTCCGCAAGCGTGGTGGTAAACATCAATGCTTCGCTTGGTTTGTTTGGAAATATTTTTACGGTCACCGGGGAGGCGGGCATTTACAACAGCGGCGGCGCCAACGGCATCGTCATCAACATCACGCTCGGACTCAACGGCAGCACTTCGCCGACCGTGTATTTCATTCCCGGAGTGCTGGCCGTGAGCGGCACGTTTCAATTGGAGATAAACACCAGCAGCTCGTCACAACTGGGGGTGTCCGGGAACACGGCGTTCGACGTGAACACCGGCAACGCCTCGGTTTACATTTACGGATTTCTCCTGACCAGCGGCGGTTTCGACATCGTGGAAAACAACGGCGTGCTTTCCGCCGCCGGCACTTGCAGCTTCAATTTCTTCGGGTACGACAGCTTTAACGTCGCCTTTTACTTCGATTCCAACGGAAATTATTGGTTCTACGGCACGGACCAGGTCCTCTTGGGGGACAACACCACCAACATTAATGGGATGCTCACGGTGGAAATTGCGAGCAACAGCGTGGTGGGCGACTCGAACAACCAGACCGACGGCCTCTACGGAAGTCCGCCCGTCAAAATAAGCCAAACTTTTGAAATGGAGGTGGACGGAGGAGCGACGGGGTTCGGTTTGACCTTCGCCTCTGTGAGCGCGGACGTCCAGCTCAACGGCGACTCGGTGAGCATTTCCGCCAGCGTGACGGTGGCGGGGGTCAGCCAAACCATACCCGTCTTTCTCGGTTATCTGGCGAATGTCCCAACCCCGCCGCCGCCGAATTTGGGTGCCGTGGTCAGTGGGGTGCTTGACCTCAACATCACCCAATCATCCCAAGTCTATGAGATTAGCCAGAACAACGGCCCGGCGATATTGCTCACGGATCCGCCGCCGGCCGTCGTGCTGCCCAAGTTGAAGACGTTGTTCCCCGTCGCTCCGCCGGTGAGATAAAGCGCGCCGGTGGTCGCCTGGACGTTAAACGTATCGTTGCCAAAAACTCCACCGTTGACCCGGGTGATGCTGGACGACGTGCCGGCAATCCGAAGCGTTTCATTGCCCGAACCCAGGGCAATGTTCAACGCCGCCAGCGTGTAGTAAGGATTGTAAGTGATGCCGCCCGCACCCATCCCCAGCCCCGTCAGCGTCGTCGCCGTCAACGTCCCGCTTTTCGCCCCCGCGCTCCCGGAGTCGTCCACGTTCAGCGTGTCGCCGGAATCCTCGCCGGGCACCACCTGCAACGTGCCCTGGATATTGTTCATGATTCCATTGCCCGCCGGCGCCAGATTCCCAACATTGATCGTGCTGGTTCCACCTTCCGAGGTGTTGATGATCGTCACCGCCTCCGT
>Ga0207040_1165_pt1 | contig 19181 bp, 15 predicted proteins | sample Alteio_BWMinCont_72_FD_153279 | JGI IMG/M metagenome (GOLD analysis project Ga0207040, IMG submission 153279) | Enriched cells from forest soil in Barre Woods Harvard Forest LTER site, Petersham, Massachusetts, United States -... | ecosystem: Environmental > Terrestrial > Soil > Temperate forest >... | reverse complement strand
AGCCAGACGCTCTATCCAGCTGAGCTACGGGCGCATTTTGATTCTTGCTGCGTGCCAACAGCTTACAGCAGAGGGTGCGTTTTCATCAACCGCGAGTTTTGAGGCACTCGGAGGAAAGGAGAAAAGCTGCCCGCCTTACGGCGAGCGTTACGCAACCTTATTTTCGAGTTCGCAGGAGGGCTGTGAATCTGGTGAAGAGGCCCCCTGAGGTTTCGGCATTGGATGGGGAGGCGTCTTCGGCTGTATCGTTTGCTTTCTTCATTGCGCCGGGGCGCAAGGGGATACGAATGAGCTGTCCGGCTTCCAGGTGATCGGGATCTTTCAGGTCGGGATTGAGGCTGCGGATTTTTTGGGATAGTTCGCTATCGAAATGTCCGACATACCTCAGCATGAGGTCGTTGATGCTTTGGTTAGGACCGGCCATCACGGTGATTACCTGTCCGTTTTCGGTATCCTCGGGAGCGGCATCGTAATTGGAGTGTTTTCCTGTGCTACTACCAGCAGGAGCGGGTAAGCCTTGAACGTCGGAAGAAGGATTGACGATTGCGGGCGTAAATCCGCGCTTCGCGGATTCCGAACGGCCCAGCATGGCGATCAGCAAGGTCGCAAACAACACGATGGCGGCTAATATCGCCGACCGCACGCGCCATCCTGGCGAACTAGTCTTTGCGCTCGCGCTATAGGTTAGGGATGGTCTCATTCCGCGATCGACAAACTTTGGAACCGGGACAGGTTTGGGTCGAGGCTTGGCAACTTTGGCGGCGCCGAGCGCTGTAGCAGCGGGCGCATCCAGAATGGCAACCGGCAAATTCGGTGCGGGCGCAGCGGCAGCGGAGGCAGCAGCAACGGGCGGAACGATAAGTGGCGCAGCAACCGCTGGCGGTTCGTGAATCAACAGTTCGACATCCAGGCGGGTCACAGCCGCTTGGACGATTTCGGAGGTCACTTGGTGAAGCCCGCGGTTATAGGCTAAAAGAAGCGAGTTATAACAGATGTTGTTGATATTTCTGGGAATGCCGTCGCTTAGGCGCGCAATTACGGCGATCGATGGCGTATCAAAGATTGGTTCGCCGCTGTGGCCTGCAATTTTGAGGCGATGCTCGATGTAATGGCCGGTTTCTTCAGCGGTGAAAGGTTCCAGGTGGCTGAGGACGGCGATGCGCTGGCGAAGTTGCGACAGCCGTGGCTGCGCAAGTTTCGAGGCCAGGCGCGGCTGGCCGGCCAGAACGATTTGCAGCAGCTTGGTATTGTGAGTCTCGAAATTGCAAAGCATGCGCACGGTTTCCAGGACAGAGTCATCGAGATTTTGGGCTTCGTCGACGACCAGGACAAAACGTTTTCCGGCGAGCAATTCGCTAAACAGGATCTCGTTCAACTTGCCATGCATGGCGACGAGGCCCATTCCTTTGACGTCGACGCCCAGATCTTGAAGGATGTACTCGATCAATTCGCGCGAGGTGCACTGGGTCTGGAACAAAAGGACCGTGCGCGTGCTGTCCCGCAATTTTTCCAGGAGCTGATAGAGCAGGGTGGTCTTGCCCATTCCCGGCTGGGCGACTAACGCGAAAAATCCTCGATTGTCGGCAATTCCGAGCGAAAGTGACGCCAGCGCCTCGCTATGCGTCTTGCTGGCATAGACGTACGCCGGATCGGGAGTCATCCCGAACGGCTCTTGCCGCAAACCGAAAAATTCTAGAAACATTGGTGTGGGTCCGCAGCCCTGCTGGAAGTTGGGGGAAGAACTTTCTGCAGGCGTTTCCTGTACGTATTGTACTTGCGCTAATTCTTTTTCGGCCGCAAGCCAATCGGCCATCTCGCTGCCGTTTTGGCCACCGCGTTCCACGTAGATCTGACGCGCGCGCCGTTCGATTTGTTCCTTTGTCGGTAAGTGCTCATTCACGCCAGGCATGGCCGTCGGGATTATCTGAAATCCCGATCCCCTTTTTATTTAACCCAGCCTTGCGCAGCAGACAAAAGCCGGGCCCGAGATCTCACGATCGCACCGGTGGCATCAGGAACTGGACTCCTGCTTTCGAAACTGAGCTCTCCAGTAGGACTTAATATACACGCCAGGGTGCCCCGCGGGTCAAGTCTCGCGTCCAGCTCTTCATTGTCTCGTAATTCGGCGATTTCTCCCGGTCAGGGAGTCCCATTGCCGCACTCTAGGAGGTCCGATTGTGTCCCTCTTAAACCATAATTTGAACAATCCCAAATAAATCTGTTGACATGCTTCGAAGCAGGTTGCCGATTGCCTGCCAGTTGTGACATCCTGCACGGTAAATCGAGGGAGGCATTCCATGCACCTAATAAAACTCTGTTTGCGGTTGCGCCAAATCGCCGCGTTGCTTGCGATTGTTCTATTCGCCGCGATTTCCGCTGCGGCGCAAATGGCGCCTACACGCACTTGGGAAGAGCTGAAGCAGGAAACGCAAAGGCGTGTGGACAACAACCTGGGACCGGTGGGTGGCCTCAAGTCCGAGGATGCCCGGGAAGCGCTCTCCAACATTCACAGCCTGGACCGGGACGAATGGGCGGCGGCATGGAGCGCCATCGGCGACCGCTATGAGAAGCGCGCGAAGAACGAGGATTCGGCGAAAAATAGGGACGCAGCCCGTGACGATTATTTCTGGGCGTTCCGGTATTACACCGCTGCGCGCTGGCCTACGCCAAACTCCGCGGGCAAGCAAAAAGCCTATCAGAGTGCGCTGGCCGCATTTCGCAATTACGGGAAGTTTCTCGATCCGCCTGTCGAAATTCTGCACATCCCGTTCGAGGGCAAGGAAATTCCGGGATACATCCGGCTGCCGAAAGATGTAAGTCCGGCGCCTCTCGTCTTCATGATCAATGGTACGGATTCGCGCAAGGAGGACGAGGTTCAAGGGCACGATTCGATGTTTCGCAGCGGAATCGGAGTGGTGGCGATCGACATGCCCGGCACGGGCGAGTCGCCCGTTAAAGCGGACATCGGCTCGGAGCGGATATTTTCACGCGTGCTCGATTATCTGGCCACGCGGCCTGACGTGGACAGCAAGCGCATCGTGGCCTGGGGCGTGAGCTACGGCGGGCATTGGTCGGCTAGCCTCGCTTACAAAGAGCGTGCGCGACTTCGTGGCGCCGTCGTACAGGGCGGACCAGTGCATGACTACTACACGGCGGAATGGCAGAAAAAATCTCTCGGAACGCCCGAATATCTGTTCGATTTATTCGCGGCGCGCGCGGCAATTTACGGCGTTGAATCGCTCGACGAATTTTATGCCTACGGCCCGCGATTGTCGCTGAAGACGCAGGGCCTTCTCGGGCAGCCTTCGACGCCAATGCTGGTTGTGAATGGCGAGAAAGACAGCCAGGTGCCTATCTCCGATCTCTACATGCTGATGCAATCGGGCGGCACGGCCAAGTGGTCCTGGGTGAATCCGGACGGCGGGCACACTGGACGCTCGCAGGAGTGGCCGAATTCCAGAATCTCCGAGGAAGTGATAACGCCGTGGATCAAAGCTCGGCTGGAACCTGCGCCGGAGAAAAACAGCATGAAGTCAGGAAACTGATCCGGATTTAAGCAGCACAGGCTTCAGCCTGGGGATTTTCGGCCGCGCATGGACTAAACCCCACAAGCTGAAGCCTATGCTACCAAACCGATTTGTGCGCTGCTACAACTTCATTTCACCGAGGCGGCTCTTTGCGCGGGATACTCCGCTTCATGGAACGTGCCGATGAGCCAGCGGCCGTTTTGCCTGGTCATCAGGACGATCATCAGGCCTTTGCGCGGAGGAATTTCCGATCCGTCGGCGGCTTTCGTTCCAGTGATCATGGTTTCGGCGTCGACGGATGCCAGATCCGGCGTGAAAAAGCGAATGCTTTTCACGGTGTCGGTGCGCAACGAGTCTTTGAGGTTGCCGCGGAAAAGGGACGCGAACCACTTTTCAATATCGGCGCGGCCACGGCTGTGGACGCCGCGCATATTCGTGAAGTCGGCGTCTTCGGCGAACGTCAGGGCGACGCCATGCGCATCGTGGCGGCTGAAATTTTCGGAGAAATCGGCGCACACCTGCTTGATGACTAAGGAATCGGCATCGGTCGCGTTTGATTGATTCTGAGCGCGAGCTTGGCAAGGCTGGATTAGAAGGACCAGCGAAATTACAATTACGGGAACAGTGAGAATTTTTGGGGAATGCATTTGCGCCTCCGAGCTCAGATTCTGTACATCGCCTCATCCCGCAAAAATGGCGGCGCCATCATACGATACTTGAACTTCTCCCGATACATTTTCATCACTCACTCTCGTCGATCGCTCCGGTCATTCGCTCATGGATACGAGAGACCAACGAGATTGGCTGGTGACTCGGAATTGGTTTGTGTAGCGCCCGCCTTCAGGCCGGCAGGTGCTTGAATCTACAGTGCCCGCCTAAAGGCGGGCACTACACAATCGAGGCAGATCGAATTCGGCACACGGGCTTAAATACCTGGACCAAATATCATTGACAAAACTTTTTTTCGGCGACAAGCTCGGCTCCGGAAAGCTTGACCCCACCTGAAATGGATTCGTAGCAGGAGGCACGACATGAGCGGAATCACACGGCGTAGATTCGTGAAAGGCGCGGCGCTTGCTCCTCTGGCGCTTACGCCGCTGAACGCCATGGCGCGGCAGGCAGGGGTGCCGGAACGTTTCGATATTGTGGTGGCCGGCGCGGGACACAACAGCCTGGTCACCGCGGCGTATCTGGCGAAGGCCGGCTTCCGGTGCGTGGTGCTGGAGGGCCGCCCGACCGTGGGCGGCGGCGTCAAATCGGCGCAATTCACTTTGCGCGGATTTATCCATGACACCTGCTCCTCCGCTCACAACGGGATTCAGGACAACCCGTTGATCCGCGACAAGGAAATCAATCTCCAAAATTACGGACTTGAATACATTTCTCCCGATCCGGTCTTCCACATGCCCTTTCTTGATGACGCGTACATCACGCAGTGGCGGGATCCGGAACGCACACGCGCGGAATTTGCGAAAATTAACAAGAAAGACGGCGACGCCTATTGGCGCATGTGGAAAGAATCCGAAAATATTAAACCCACGGAGAAATTCTGGCAGCGCCGCCTGGCAATGTCTTATTGGGACATCATCCGCATGAATTTCGAGGACGTGCATTGCCGCTCGTTCATGCTGGCTTGCCCGTGGTCGCAACAGCCTCCGCAGTTTCCGATGACCGGGCGCGTCGCCTATGGCGCGTTCAACCAGCAGCGCCACAGCCGCCCGCTTCCGAAAGGTGGTTCGGGGAAATTGACGGACGCCCTCGCGCGTTTCATTGAAGCGCACGACGGCGTGATCCTCACGAACAAGCCGGTCGCGCGGCTGATCATCGAAAACGGCAAGTGCACCGGCGTCGAGTGTTTGGACGGTAGCGCATATCGCGCCGACAAAGCCGTGCTTTCGACGATTCACATCAAGCATCTGGTGGACATGGCGCCAAAAGATTTGTGGGGTGAGGATTTTATCGACGGCGTCGCTACGTGGCAGCCGGAATTTCAGATGATGAGCACAAACTATGCGACGAGCGAGCCCATCAAATATCCTACTGCTGATGGACCGCTCTCGCCTGTTCATTCGGAATTGCTGAGCAGCCCGGAGCGTGCGCTGCGCTTCGCCTATGACTACGCCGTGGGAGCAGTCAATACGGACGAGCCGCCCGTGCACATCATCCAGACTTCCGTCGCGGATCCCACCCGAGCGCCGGCCGGAATGCACACGATTAAAGTCGTCGGGTATCACCCGTACGATCTGGAGGAAGGTCCGCACCACTGGGACAACATCAAGGAACAGGTCGCCGACGCGACGCTGAAATTCATCCAGCGATACTCGCCGAATTTGACGAACGACAAAATTCTCGAGCGCGTGGTGCACAGTCCGCTCGATCTCGAACGCATGAATCCGCATAACTGGCATGGCAGTTGCCACGCCGGAGGATCGGGCCCTTCGCAATCCGGCGCCATGCGCCCCGTGCCCGGATGGGCGGGATATCGAATGCCGATTCCGGGGCTCTATCAGACCGGCGGCACGACTGCACCCGGAGGTTCGGTCACTGGCCAGCCCGGACGCAATGCTGCCATAGTGATGCTCAAAGATCTCGGCACGAGCCTCGAAGAAGTTGTGGGCAAGAAAGAAAACAAATCGTCCTAGACATTCGCGGTGCGGAATTAAGATTTATACAGAATATGCCAGGCTACCGGGAGGTGGGCTTTTGAGAGGGATCGAGAGAAAAATCGTGGTGGCGGTGAACGTAATATTATTCGCGACGCCCTTTTTCGCGGCAATCAACGCGAGGGCCCAGCAACCGTCCGCCGCCGCGGAAGTGAAGCAAGAAGTTCCCGATAATCCGGTGGAGCACGCGCCGCCGGAGCAGCCGATTCCCTACAGCCATAAGACGCATCTCGCGCTTGGTTTGCCGTGTACTACCTGCCACACGAATCCTGCTCCAGGAAATCTGATGACGTTTCCAGCTACGACTACGTGCATGTCGTGCCACATTTCTATTGCCACGAACAAACCCGCGATCCAGAAGCTTGCGGAATTTTCAAAATCTCGCCAGCCAATTCCGTGGGTGCACGTATATAAAGTTCTCCCGGGCGTTACCTGGACGCATCGCAAACACCTCGAGGCCGGAATGAAATGCCAGATGTGTCACGGGCCGGTCGCGCAGATGGATCGGATGTCCGAGGCGACCAGCGTTACCACGATGGGTGTTTGCCTGAAATGCCATACGGACCACGGCGCGCCGACCGTGTGTTCCACGTGTCATTCCTGGCCGCCTGCGAACTGAGGAGCACAGGCTTCAGCCTGTGGATTTTGGATCTTGCAAGGACCAACCCACACAGGCTGAAGCCTGTGCTACAGAAAATCCAGGAGGATCACGTGAAGTCAATTCCATTTTTGATTGGAATACTGGTGGCGATTGGCGCCGGCTTGGCGGCTGGGCATGCACGAGGCGCGCGATCCGATCAAGCTGCGGCGCGACCAGCTGGAAGGTCTTCACAAACTTCCGCGCGAACTTTTCCGAAAGATGTCTATGCGGATACGGGCAACCGATTGCCCGCAATCCAAAGGGATTCGCTGGACGACACTGGAAAAAAACTTTATGACACAAGAGGTCCAGTCGATTCCTTCGGACCGGGCGCGATCCGGCTCTATAGCCTGCCTGTTTCCGAATACATGGGCAGCGTGAATGATTTTTTGCGGCATAAAGCGAGTCTTGACCCGCGGCTCGTGGAGTTGGCGATTCTGGTAACGGCGCGCGAGTCAGACAGCGAATATGAATGGACCGCGCATGAACCGCAGGGGCTGAAGGCGGGTTTGCAGCCGGAAATCATCGATATCGTCAGATTTCGTAAATCGGCTGATGCGCTTGCGGACAAAGACGCAGTCATTATTCAGCTGGGACGAGACGTGATGGGAAAACATCACGTGAGTTCGGACGTTGCGGCGCGCGCTTTGAATTTGTTCGGAAAGCAAGGGCTCGTCAACATTGTCTCACTGATGGGCGATTACGCGTCCACGGCGATTTTGTTGAATGCTTTCGATCAGCACATTCGCCCAACGGATACGCCTCTGCTGCCGATTCCTTAAACTGAAATGAAGACCTTGTGGCGCAGGCTTCAGCCTGTAGGGGCTGGACCTTGCAAGGCCTAAAACCCACAGGCTGAAGCCTGCGCCACTAAAAACCAAAAAATCAATTCGCCTCTGCGTAGAATCTTTTCACGGCATCGCCAATCCAACCCGGATTTTCCCAGGTCGGATATTTGGCGCGAAATTCCAGGGCAAGTAACTTCTCCGATTCATCGGCGGACTTTCCCTGGGCTTTTAGTTCCAGAACGCGCGCTTGCACGGCCTTGAGATAAGTGCGCTCGACGCTGATGAGCGAGGCGTCGCCCACTTCGCCGTGCCCTGGAACGATGGTGCGCGGGTGAAATTCATCGAGCTGGTCCAGAATCGAAAGCCAGTTTTTTCCGCTCGCATCCGCATCGGGGAAAATAGGGAAAAATCGATTGATCACGGTATCGCCGGTGAAAAGAACCCCATCTTCCTCGACGAAAATAAAATTATCGCCGCGCGTATGTGAGGGACCAAGCCAGACCAACCTTACGGTGATCCCGCCCAAATCGAGTCTGGCCTCGTGATCGAAAAGGATGTCGGGCGGGCGGGGCTTGACGTCCTGAAGCAGAGCTTTCAAATCGGCCGTTCTTTGGCTGAAATTATGGATGAATTCCGGCTGCTTGCGATCGACTTCTTCCTGCTGCGCTTCGGGACGAATCACGATTGTATTCGCGGGAAAAGCCTGCACGCCGGTCATATGCTCGGGATGGAAATGCGTCGTCGTAAAATACAGGTCGGTATTTTTGCTGACCTTGGCGAGTTCGCGCAAAACGGCTTGCCCGTTTCGAGGCCCCATGCCGGCATCGACCACCAGCGTCGCGCGACTCCCTACGATGACGCCGATGTTGGGAACAAGATTCACGCGGCCGTCCGGGATCACGTAGACGTGCTCGGAAACTTTGATGGTCTTGTTTTCCTGGACAAGAGGCGCGGGCTGGGCTTGATTGTGGCCGAGTGGCGCTGTCTCCTGCGGATTTTTCGCAAAAGTGGCCGCGGTCCGTCCCAGGATTCCGAGAAGAGCAAAAATGCAAAGCATCGTCCCTGCGCGGCGATCCGAGTGCGACACCATGATTTTATCTCCTTCAGCTGAGTTGGCCTGGTAGGGATACCTGTGTGCGCGCAGGGCGAATGCTATGTTGGGCGCACTCTTGTGTCAATTGGAATGAGAGATGACGCGCGGAAAATAATCTGGTTCAATCGGAATCGAGTTGAGTGTATAAGTGTGCCCACCAAGGAGAAAACTATGAAACGCCTCCTCGCAAGCTGTTTTCTGATCGGCGCGATTTGCTTCGCTGCATGGACCGCAAATCGAACGATCGCAATCGCAGCGGCCGATGCGGGCGACGCTGCGGCACTACAAGCCGATAGTGATTTGCAGCAAGCTCTCAGAAAAAAGGACGCGAAAGCTGTTGGCGCGCGTCTCGACAAGGAGTTCACGTGGACAGATGAAGCAGGACAAACGCGGAAGAGCGCGCAATTGCTGAAAGAGTCCGCGGCTGGAAGGCCCGATGGCAACACCGAATACATGGATTTGAAAGCACGCGATTATGGACAGCTGGCAATCGTTACCGGTGTCGGCAAACGAACAGCAGGCGGGGACACATTTTTCGCGCGCATCTGGGTGAAACGGCCAGGCGGTTGGCTGCTACTCACGCATCAAGATACCGCCATTATTGCGAAGAACTCTTCCAGTCAGCCAGCTCCCGCAGCAGGAAATGGCGCGGCGGCGGCTTCCGATTGTGAAAATCCTTGCCGCAGCGTTCCGTACACGGCGAAAACGGTGGAACAAAGAGAAGTCCTCAAAGCCTATCAAGCTGTTGAGACGGCGGTCACTTCGCACGATGCCAAGACCTGGGCCTATCATGTTGCCGACGAATTCGTGGGAATCGGCCGGCAATATACGGGAACGCCGGACACCAAGGCGGGGCGCGTAGGGCAAATCGGAATCGTCGCCAATCGCGTGATCTTGCCGAAAATGCTGTGGGGCGAGGCGTTTGTTTTTGGCGATGCGGCCATCCTCATTGCGGATCACAAGCCGGAAAGCGAGCCGGCGTATCGGGTCATTCGCGTGTGGGTGAATCGAGACGGGCGATGGCAGCTATTTCACAGGCAAGAAACCACTATCCAGGGACCGTCGCCGGCACACGACAAGCAGAATTAGAATCTGACATAAATATTTCGGAGGAGTTTCAGTGCACCACGTTCTTGTCTATGGCGACTCGCTCACCTTGGGAATTGTTCCGAATACGCGCAAGAGATTTCCGTTTGACGAACGCTGGCCGGGAGTTCTGGAAAATAAATTGATCGAGCTTGGGTATCGCGTGCGGCTCACCGAAAATTGTCTGAATGGCAGGCGCACCGTTTGGGAAGATCCGTTTAAACCCGGGCGCAATGGTGTTCAAGGTTTGGCGCAATACATCGAAATGCATTCTCCGCTCGCGCTCGTGATTTTAATGCTTGGGACAAACGATTTTCAGTTTTCGCATCCGCACAATAATGCGTGGTCGGCCGCTCAGGGCATCGCTGCTTTGGTGAATGAAATCAGGCGGGCTCCGATCGAGCCCGGGATGCCAGTTCCTTCAGTCCTCGTTATTTGCCCACCGCCGATTCGCTCACCGCAGGGCGTTCTCGCAGAAAAATTTTCCGGCGCGGAAAAAAGATGTGGTGGGCTTGCCGATGCGTATCGGGCCATCTCGTCGGAGCTTGGCTGCCATTTCTTCGATGCGGCCAGCACGACTTCCAGCAGCCGCGTGGATGGGATTCATCTTGACGCGGACCAGCATCTGGCCCTCGGGCGAGCTCTGGCGGATGTCGTGGGGCCGATTCTGGTGGCACAGCCTTCAGCCTGTGGGGGTTAGTGCTTGCTCGGCCTGAAGCCCACAGGCTGAAGCCCGTGCTACTAAAAACCAGATTCGATTAGCTCGTGATTACCGGTTTCGCGGTCAAGGGTTGCGGCTTCAGGATTTCGTCGATTAGAAAAACGTCAGTGAGGAGAGCGCGCAGATGGATCGAAGCGTTCAGGTTATCGATGAGCTGCGAACCGATGGTTGGCTGCGCGAGAACCAGATGGATTGACGCGAGCGAATCTTGCGCGTCCCTTTCGAGCACGGACAGAAATGCCAGGTAGTGTTCCGCGGGCTGGAATTTTTCCTGCTTCACCGCTTCCGCGTAGGACTCGGCCAAACCCGACAGTGCATCCACGGCGCGCTTCAAGTAGTCGCGCACCTGCGAATTGGACTGGCTGCTTTCCTTGCCGGAAAGTCCCTGGCCGGCGTAGGCGAGCATGAATTCGTAGCACTCTTCGATGGCGCTGCACCGGGCACTCACGTCTTCGCGTCCCATCTAGGCGGGAGCTTTCTTTGATTCCGGCCGCGCAGTGGCGGGGACTTGTTCCGCCGCAACCGGCCAGCGTTGCGGGTCGTGGTGTTCGAGATATTTTTCGCGGCTCATCCAGCCAAAGATCATCGACTTGGTAATGAAGAATTTTTCCGGGCGAACGGCCATGTAGATGTGCACCGTGACGAGCCCGACAAATCCTACCCCCGCCAGGCCGTGCAGCACGTACATCCAGCCCCAGGTCATATCGCTGAAGAGGTAGGGATTGCGCGGGAAGAACGGCGTGCGAACGCGCTTCATCATGAAGAGGCCCGTGCCGATCACGGACAGTCCGGCCAGCATCACCACCAGGTGATACATCTTATTCTCGAGCGGATACTTGGCGAATTTCCGCGGTTCCGGAGCGCCTTGCCCCAGGGCGCGCTTCATTCGCCGTCCAGCGTCCTCGATGTCTTCCCTGTCCGGCCAGATGGACCAGAAATCCTGACCGAGGAACGCATCAAATATGTGATAGACGACGGAGATCGACAGAACGATTCCCGCGATCCAGTGATAGGTGACCCACGGAAATTTGACGCCGACTTTGGGAAGAAACGCGGTGAACAGCAAGGCAAGCATGGACAGCGCCATGATCGCGTGAAACAGCCGCGCGCTGAGATTGTGTCGCGGAACGCGCTCGGGAATTCGCGCTGTGGCCGCCACGGTAGCGCCAGAAGAGGTTGCGGAATGCGCGGCGGCGGGTTTCGCCCAAATGCTCACGTACAGCGCATGGACAATCAGAAACGCCAACGCGCCGATGGCGGACACCCACAAGAGGGTCCAGGAAATGTGGGTCGGCACCTGCTGTCCCCACGGACTTTGCGCCCACTGAATGAGATTCAAGTTCCCTCCTGCAAGTAGGACACCCAAGTAGCACAGGCACTCTTGCCTGTGCGGTTTTGTAAGCCGCACATTCAGACAACAAGTCCGGCCAGCCGCAATCGCGAAACCCGCACAGGCAAGAGTGCCTGTGCTACGAAGCCGTGCCTCGAATCGCGCGCTTCACCAGGTTTCTGAGCAACGGTACTTTGTAGCCGTTATATTGCAGAGGCTCTGCCCCGCGGATGGCGATCTGCCCAGCCATCTCCGCCGTTTCTTCGTTGCGCGGTTTTCCAACCACCGCCGCTTCCACCGCCGTCAAGCGGACGGGATGAGCGGCTACGCCGTTCACCGCCAGCCGGATGCGCTGAATCGTGCCGCCGGACATCACCATCGCCGCCGCCACGTTGACCAAGGCAAAATCCCAGACGGCGCGGTCTCTGACTTTTTCGAAATAAAATTGCGAGCCAGCCCACGTGGATGGGATTCGAACCGAAGTGAGTAAATCTTCCGGCTGCAGAATCGTCATCTTGGTGATGTCGGTTCCAGGGCCGATGAAATAATTCTCGGCATCGACGACGCGCTCACCCTTCGGCGTTCGAACGACAAACTTTGCATCGAGAGCGATCAGCGCGGGCGCAGTGTCAGAAGGATTGACGGCGACGCAACGATCAGCGTCAAGGATAGCGTGCTCGCGATTGAGGCCGGTCGGCGTATCCGCGTAGCAAATGTTTCCCCCGGCGCGATAACACGGCCAGCCGCCTCTGTAATACCAGCAACGGGCATCCTGCGAAACGTTGCCGCCAATGGTGCCCTGATTGCGAATCTGGGGAGAAGCGGCAGCTTCGGCCGCATTCGGCAGAATACTGAATTTTTCCCGAATCATCGGGTGACGAACAACTTCTGTGAGCGTCGTCATGGCGCCAATCTCGAGTCCATCGCCGGCCGGGCGCACGCCGCGCAGTTCTTTGACCTGGCTCAGATCGATCACCACTTCGGGACGCTTGATGCGATCCTTGAACCAGTCAAAACTGTCGAGGCCGCCGGCCAGCACCCAAGCCTTCGCGCCGTATCGCGACTGCAAGGCCAGCGCGTCGTCCACCGACGTGGGCTGAAAGAGTTCGAACGCTGGTATTACGTCATGAATGACAGCCATATTCCGTTCTCCTCATCGCTTACTTTCGCGTCGTTCCGGTCATGGCCCGCATTTCGTCTCCCTACAAAAGACGCAGGAGCCTAAATATTGGATCTCAACGGGTCCTGCGTCGGCCTGCCCGCTTCGAGAGAAGCCAGGATTACGTCGGCAGTGACCGGCGCACGGCGGAAAACTTCGTCGCCCAGCGCGTCCGAAAGTGCGTTCAAGATGGCGGCGCAACCGCCGCCTACGGGCGGCTCACCGATGCCGCGCGCGCCGATAGGTGTTTCGGGATCGGGAATTTCTACTGCGCCCCAATCCATCTTGTCCGGTATATCTAAAATTGTGGGCGGTTTGGTGTGGTGAAAGCGCCGCGACACGGCCAAGCCATAGGTCTGGTCATACACCCATTTCTGGCCGAGCGTGTGACCGATGCCCAGGATGGAGCGGCCGAGAATCTGGCCGGCGAGGGCCCGAGGATGGAGCACGGTGCCCACATCTGCGTAGGCCAGGAAATCCAGAATGTGGTACTGGCCGGTTTCAACGTCGGCTTCGATTTCGGCAAACGTGGCGACGAAAGAAAATGTATTGCCGTCGTGAGGATATTTGTCCTTGGCGACCGCCAAGAGGCCCTGGCCTGCAAGGGCGTTAGCCGACACCACTGTAAATTTATTTATGTCCGGAGGGAGTTCGTGGCCGTCGTATGCGCCTCCGAGCTGAATCGCGCGCTGAGCGGCGTGGGCCAGGGTCATGCCTGCGCCTCCGCCTTTTCGAGCCACGCGCTCGTTCGCGACCACGTAATCTTCGGGCTTGCCGCCGAGATCCTTGGCGGCGATCTGTTGCAGCTTCAGGATGGCGTCGCTGGTTACGGCGTGCGCTGCGCGCGTCATGGCGTGAGTTGTCTGGCTGCCGCCGGACGGACATGTCCAGGGCAGATTCTTTGAGGTGTTGCCCCACGTCACGTCGCACTTTTCCCAGGGCACGCCGAGGAGTTCGGCCACCACGCGATGCACGTCGGTCCAAGATTCGGTTCCGAGGTTGCCGACGCCGGACTGGATGTAGACGCGGCCATCGGGCTTGATGACGAACAGGCCGTCGAAGCCTACAGTACCTCCAGAGTAGCTACTTATTGATACGCCAACACCGCGCACTTTTGAGCCGTTCCGCTTGCCGGTGTTTACTTTTCTTTCATTCCACTTGAATTGTTCCGAACCACGATCGAGCGCTTCCTTGATGAAAGCGCTGGTCGCATATTGCTGCTTTCCGGCCACCAGCGGTCCGAATGGGGCTTTTCCTTCCGGGGCGTTGAGGCGGCGGATGGCTACCTGATCGACGCCGAGTTTCCGCGCCGCTTTCGCGAGGACCGGCTCCATGATCGCGATGCCTTGCATTCCTCCCGGCGAGCTTTGCGAAGTGCGCGGGGGCGTGTTGGTCAGGACGGTCACGCCGCGCCAGCGCATGGCTTGCGGCTGGTACAGCACGGAGACGATACGTCCCGAGGAGAATGCGTCGCCGACCATGTCGTAGGGGCCGTTGTCGCAGACCACGTACATGTCGAGCGCCGTGATGCGGCCTTCTTTGGAAAAGCCGACTTTCATGCGGCCGTGCAGGCTGGGGCGCGCGCGGCCGATGTAATTCTCTTCCTCGCGGCTAATGCGCATCATGACGGGAGCGCCGGTCTTTTTCGCCAGGAGCGCGGGGATCACGAGGGTGATATCGCCGGTTATCTTGCTGCCAAATCCTCCGCCAGTATACTCACTGATAAATACGACGTTGCTGACGTCGATTCCGAGCCAACGAGCGATGGCGGGAACGGTCTGCGCCGTGCTCTGCGTGCCGGTGTGAACGTAAACTTTTCCGTTTTGCCAGTAGGCCATCGCAGTGCGCGTTTCCAGGCACTGGTGGCTGGTGTTGGGCGTAACAAACGTCTCGTCCAGAACGAGCGCCGCGTTTTTCAATCCCGCGTCGATATCGCCCACATGCCACTCTTCGGTTTCCTTGCCGAGCGGCAAGCGGCCGGACTTGATCTCCTCGAAATCTTCCTTGGTCCACTTGTGGGTGCGCAGTTCGGGCGGCGTCACCGCGGGCGGTTTTTCGCCGGGCTTCACGGGAGGAGGCGGCACGCGCACCCAAACGTTCCCGTCGGTTCTCGCGTTCGGGCCGCCCGGCCTCAAGCTCACCAGTGGATCGACAACGAACGGCAAAGGTTCAAGATCGATTTTGATTTTTTCAATCGCTTCGGCGGCGGTAAGTTCATCGACCGCGGCTACGGCAAGAATCGGCTGACCTTGAAACAGCGGTTCATTGGACAGTGCTTGGAAACCTCTGGGGTTGGCGAGGATTACGGTGCCGTTATCGTTGATGCTGTTGGCCGGAGCGGGCAGCTCGTCCGCAGTGAGAATCGCTTTTACGCCGGGCATCGCCAGAGCCTTGCTCGCGTCGATACTGCGGACGCGCGCATGGGGCATGGGGCTGAGCGCGAGCTTGCAGAAAAGCATTCCGTCGGCGCGATAATCCTCGGCGTACTTCGCCTTCCCAGTTACCTTCGCGTAAAGGTCGCCGGTCGTGTAGTTTTTCCCGATCAGTTTGTACTTGCTGTTTGGTGGCGTTACGTTTGGCATGTTTACGCCTTCCTCAGATTCTCTGCGCCGCGCATCATCGCGGTGAGAATCTTGTCGTAGTCCTGGCACCGGCACAGGTTGCCGGAAATACCGTGCGCCAGTTCCGAGCGAGTGGGATTGGGATTCGTCGTCAGAAAACCGACCGTGGCCATCATGAAACCCGACATGCAGAACGCGCACTGAAAACCTTGTTCGTCGATGATGCCCTGCTGCACCGGGTGCAGCGTGCCATCGGGCCTGGCAAGGCCTTCGACCGTCTGGATTTTTTTGTCGCGCACCGTGTGCGTGAACACCGAGCACGAGTAGTAGGGAACATCATCAATCAGCACGGTGCAAGCGCCGCATTCGGCCTGGTCGCAGCCGATCTTCGTGCCGGTGAGGCCGAGCTTATAACGCAGCGTCATCACCAGCGTCTCCTGCTTCATCACGTCCACGCGGCGCTGCTGCCCGTTGACGTTCAGCGTGATCAGCCGGTCGACCGCGCCCGGGGCAGAGGCTTGCGCCCACACTTTGGAGACGCGGAACAAGTAGCTGGTCGAAGAAACGACGCCCGTCGCGATAACGCTTTTGATAACGTCCCGCCTCGAAATTTGATTGGTAGATTGTGAGTGGGAACAGCCGGGGTCCGTCAATTCATGGTCTGCCATCGGAACTCCCTCGAATAAGGATTTCCATGGATATACTCCGGGAAGTGCTCTGCTGTCAATGAGATTCACAGCACTTGCAATGGTTGCTCGATACTCGGGCTCACCCTCAAAGGCTGTCCCAACCGCCCTCCATGACCCACAAAGCATGAGGCAAAGAGAGAGCTTCTATAGCTCATAAATCACACGATAGTGAGTAATAGAGAAGGGCTCTATGGCTCATAATTTGGAATTGGCAGAAACGTGGTTGGCCGCGTTATTGCCAGGACTTCCCGTGCAACAGCCACACGAGATTTGCTGGACCTCGTTGAAAAAGGCCCCCTCGTGAAGGCCGGCGAGCTGAAATATACGCGCTAGGGCCTCGCTGTCGCCGCCTCAGAGCTCCATTTTGGTCGGTGACCGAGGCGCCACCCGGAAGTGTAACCCATCTCAAAGAATGGGCCACCCGCCCGACCATTTCTTGACTTCATGTTTCAATCGATCTAGACTATTCATCTAGATGGATTGTCAGGAGATCCTACATGCGCACAGTGGGGCTTTTCGAGGCCAAGCAGAAACTTTCGGAACTGGTCGACCGCGCCCGGCAGGGCGAAAGAATCGGAATCACCCGGCGGGGAAAGCTTGCGGCCGTGCTCACTTCGGCTCCCTCAGAAACCAGCTTGAAGGCCGTGTTCGAGGACATGGAAAATATTCGTAAACGAGCCAAGCTGCCGCGCGGCATGAGCGTCAAGAGCCTGATCGAGGAGGGACGGGTTTGAAACATTTCATCCTGGACGCATCCGTGGCCCTTCGCTGGCTTCTGGATGATCCAGTCTCGCCCCATGCCGAGCGCGTGAAGCAGTTGCTCATCAAAGGGGCGCGAGCGACGGTCCCGTTGCTGTGGCACCTGGAAATGAGCAACGGCCTGGCCGTCGCGGAGAGGCGCTCAATTCTGAGCCCCGCGAATATCGATCAAGCGCTGCTGCACATTGAACAAATCGTGTCCCAGCGAGTGGACACCAGCAGCGCCTTCGTCTCAACCCGCCAGTCGCTGGCCACGGCCCGAGCATTCAAGCTATCTGCGTACGACGCGGTTTACCTGGACTTGGCGCGCCAAGAAAGGCTCCCGCTGGCCACGCTCGATGAGCGGCTTCGCGCCGCCGCCTCGCAGGCCGGAGTGGAACTTCTTCGATAAGGCGGGTAGCTGGCCCTCTCAGGGTCAATTAGCCGCCGGTTTGATTTCTCTTCGGTTCCGAAGGCCACCAACCCATTCGAGCGCAGGGTAAAATTTTGAGCGGGCACTTTGGATTCGAGCAGCTGCCCGCCTGAAGGCGGGCGCTACACAGGCCAAACCAAGTCCTCACACAGGCTCTCCAGGTCAATCAAGAACATTCAACAGAAATCAGGCAAGGTCGTAGCGATCCAGGTTCATCACCCTGTTCCAGGCCGACACAAAGTCTCGCACGAACGTCTGCTGCGCGTCGCTGCAGGCATAGACTTCCGCGATGGCCCGAAGCTGAGAGTTCGATCCGAAAACAAGATCAACGACGGAGCCTGTCCACTTTAGCTCGCCCGTTTTCCGATCGCGCCCCTCGAGCACACTTTCCGATGCGGCTGACTTCTGCCACTTGGTGCGCATATCGAGGAGATTCACGAAAAAGTCGTTGGTCAATGTTTCGGGCCGCTTGGTAAAAACGCCGTGCTTGGACTGACCGTTGTTTGCATTCAAAACGCGCATGCCGCCAAGCAGAACGGTCATCTCAGGCGCGCTCAGATTCATCAGGTGCGCTTTATCCACGAGCATTTCGGCTGCGCATTCTTCTTGTCCTGTTCGGATGTAGTTGCGGAAACCATCCGCAGCCGGCTCCAGGACAGCGAACGAATGCACATCGGTCTGCTCCTGCGACGCATCCATGCGGCCCGGCGCGAAGGGAACCTTCACGTCGTGGCCCGCTTTCTTTGCGGCTGCCTCGACGGCTGCGCAGCCTCCCAGAACGATCAGATCGGCAAGAGAGATTTTCTTTCCGCCAGACTGCGCACGGTTGAAGTCCTTCTGGATCGCGTCCAGCTTCGGCAGGACTTTCGATAGTTCGGCCGGCTGGTTCGCTTCCCAATTCTTTTGCGGCTCCAGGCGAATCCGCGCGCCGTTCGCTCCACCGCGCTTGTCGGTGCCGCGGAACGATGCAGCAGACGCCCACGCCGTGTTGACCAGTTGGGAGATGGAAAGGCCGGATGCGAGGATCTGGGACTTCAGGCCAGCAATGTCCTGCTCGTCAACCAATTTGTGATTCACTGCAGGAATGGGGTCCTGCCAGATCAACTGCTCCTTGGGAACGAGCGGGCCAAGATAACGCGATAATGGTCCCATATCGCGGTGCGTCAGCTTGAACCAGGCACGAGCGAATGCATCCGCGAACTGGTCCGGATTGGCTTGGAAATGTCTCGAAATTTTTTCGTAGGCAGGGTCGAGCCGCAACGAGAGGTCGGTCGTCAGCATGGACGGCGCGTGGCGCTTCGACGGATCGTGGGCATCCGGGATAGACCCGGCGCCCGCGTCACCCTTGGGCTTCCACTGGTGCGCACCGCCCGGGCTCTTGGTTAGTTCCCATTCGAAGCCGAACAGGTTCTGGAAAAAGTTATTACTCCACTTCGTCGGCGTGCTGGTCCATGTGACCTCCAGGCCGCTGCCGATTGCGTCGCCGCCTATGCCTGTATTAAAGCTGGACACCCAGCCGAGGCCTTGTTGCTCTATGCCTGCAGCTTCCGGCATGGGACCCACGTGCGCTGGAGCGCCGGCACCGTGGGTTTTGCCGAAGGTGTGACCGCCAGCGATGAGCGCAACCGTTTCTTCGTCGTTCATCGCCATGCGAGCGAAGGTCTCGCGGATATCCCGCGCCGCGGCGATCGGATCCGGTTTGCCGTTGGGACCTTCCGGATTGACGTAAATCAGGCCCATTTGCACTGCCGCG
>Ga0207040_1164_pt1 | contig 19256 bp, 14 predicted proteins | sample Alteio_BWMinCont_72_FD_153279 | JGI IMG/M metagenome (GOLD analysis project Ga0207040, IMG submission 153279) | Enriched cells from forest soil in Barre Woods Harvard Forest LTER site, Petersham, Massachusetts, United States -... | ecosystem: Environmental > Terrestrial > Soil > Temperate forest >... | reverse complement strand
CGAGGCTGGGCGAGGACGGTGTCACAACTCCGTCCGTGTCGGAATGCCTGGCAGTCCCTCCCGACGGGGACATATAAGGCAATTGTGGGTGTGCCGCCGGGATAAAAAGGAATACACTCGATTTCGCGGGGCTTTTCAACCGCCTTCAATTTCATCTTTTATTATACCGCCCTGCCGTTGCCCCCCCGGTTTGCACGACCGGAGGGATGACCGCCCCTCATTTCGGCTGGAGCGTGTCCGGCAGGGTTTGTCGGTTGCGGACGGTCTTCATCTGCCTCTCGCCCCGGTCCTCATGGATGTCGCGTGATTGGGTAAAATTGGGATCGTGCTTCCTCGCTTTGCGGGCGAATTCCTTCCGATTTGCCCCCGGTTTGTGTGAGACTTTCTTTGGATTCATAGTTTTTGATTTTCGGTTTTGTTTTGGAGAAAGCGGCCGGCCCGTGGGACTGGCGAAGATAAGCGCCTCGGGAGCGGTCAACCCGTACGCCGGTTCGATCCCCTGCTCGTTTCAGATGGTATTCACCTCAAGGCGTGGCGAATTCATGCTCGCATTCGCGGACGATCAGCACGGGGCACGGCGCGTAACGCACGACGTGTTCCGCGACACTTCCCAGGACGACGTGCGTCAAGCCCGTGCGCCCGTGGGTGGAGATGACGATAAGATCGACGGGAAGGTCCTTCGCCAGCGCGACAATCTCGCTGGCGGGCGAGCCGGAGCGGACCACCGTGTCGGAGGGAATTATTCCGGGCACGTCCCGCGCAGCCAGGGCGGCCAGGTCCTTCTCGCCGCCGGCGATCATGTCTGATTCAAACGCGCCATAATCCACCGCCCCGAATTCGCTCACGGCATAAGTGGGTTTGGGCGCCACATACAGCAAAGTGATGGCGGCACCGTGTTGTTTCGCCAGGGGAAGCGCGTATTGCAGGGCCTTTTTCGAACAGACGGAGAAGTCGATCGGCACAAGAATCATCTTCAACCGAAACGGCCCGGGGGCCGCGCCCGAGAGTAATGATTCATCGCCGCGCCTCATTTCCACCACAACCTCGCCGGGTTTTTGAGCTGGTTTTATTTTCATATATTTCCTCGCATAGGAGTTCTCCCCGGTTTGCCATCAGTGTCACCCGCACTTGGGGAGGAATTGGCGGGTTTGGTCGTGTATCCATTCATATCAATCGTCTTCTTGATTTACATTCGGCGGAAAAGACGGTTCTGACTACCCCGGGATTGGCGAACTCTGGACGGGATTTGCGCGCAGCGTCATCGAGAACACCGAGTCAATCTTGCCGCGGCAGGTCAAGAAAGGGAGAGGACTCGCCAAGCACGGGGAAGCCAAAGCGCGGTTCTGGGCAGAAAGTGATATGAATGAAACACACGATGAACTGGCTTGGCGCGGCCTGCTTACCCGGCGGACTTGGATGTGTCGGGAGCGGGAGTTGGTCGTGCCTGGGCCGGCGAAAGGAAACCAATGAATGATTTAATTGAAAGAATATCGCGGCATCCATTTGTCCGGCATCTGAAACTTGAACATCTTGCCATTCTCGCCGGGTGCGCGAGGGAGGTGAGATTCAAGGCGGGAGAGGTTTTGTTCCACGAAGGAGAGCCGGCGAATCAGTTTTACCTCCTTGAAAGCGGCGGGGAGGTGTTGGAAGCGTGCGAGCCGGCGGGGGAGACGTTGCAAGTCGAAACGCTCGGAAGCGGGGAGGTTTTGGGTTGGTCGTGGTTGTTCGCGCCGTTTGGGTGGCACTGCCAGGCTCGCGTGGTGCAACAAACCACAGCCATTGTCCTTAATGGAGCGCATCCGCTTGTGGTGGCGGAGGAGGATCACGATTTTGGCTACGAGTTGATGAAACGAGTGGCTCAAGTCGTGATTCGGCAGTTGCAAGCCACACGCAAATTGCATCAGGCAAGCGCGGCGGAACCGGAGCACGCGAGGTAAGAACGGAAAGTGCAATTTATAAAAGCTAAAAAGTCAGGATTCGGGCGGACGAGTGGTTCCACCATAACGGCTGCCCTGTCGGCAGTTATTTTGGGGATGTCGGTCGCGGCCTTGGCCGACGATGTCAAACACACCCAGGATACTGCGGATATTATCAAGCTTTCCCAGGCGCACGTCGGGATCAGCGTCATGGAGGCCTTCATCGCCAATTCCCCGACGGCGTACAATCCGAAAGTGGCGACCGGGGGGCATCGCTAGTTGAAAGAACAGCCACAAAAATAGAAAGGAAACCGATTCGGCATGAAAAAATTCACAACTCAGAAAGAGAAAAGGAAAGTTGCATCAGTCAAATCCTCGCCCGACGAACGAAAAAACCGTGCGGTGCATGGAAAACAATCCGCGAAACCAGGGCTCGGCGCGCGGCATCCGGGAGGCAAGCCTGCCGCGTTGCTCACGGAGCGAGCCCCCGGCACGAAGGTTCAATTGATCGTCATCGAATATCTCAATGATGCCGCTGGGGTGGTTTTCTTGGCCGGCACGTTTAATGATTGGAACCCATGCGCGGACCCCTTGGCGAAGCACAGCGGTGGAACGTGGTCAAGAAGGCTCTTGCTCGAACCCGGCGAGTACGAGTACCGGTTCATCGTCGATGGGCTGTGGCAGGATGATCCGACCGTGTCATGCAGGGTGGCAAATCCTTTCGGCGGCTTTAACTCCGTCCTGGTCGTCGAGGTTCGCTGAAGGCGCAGAACCCATGCACCCGAGCACACCTTTTTGACGCTCGTAAACACGGTCGTAACCCCTTTTTACTGCCCGCGTGTCGTTGAGGAGAACCGCCATTTTGACGTTCGTCACAATTCTCCCAGGCGTGGTGGAATCGCCGGAAGGAACGCGCGAGCTTTGCGCGGAGGCGGATTCCCGCTCGAGGAAGAAAGCGCAAGTCTGATCGTAAAGCTGGAGGCTTTTCTGCGCGGCGCCGGCTTGCGGAATAATGAAACGCGATTCACGGCGGAATGGCTTCCAAAGCCGGAAACCGTCCGCGAGTCAGTCGGTCCGGACGAAACAGGTGAAATGGCCCGGGACATCGTCCATCGCCGGGTACGGAAAGTGCGACCGGCGTCACCCCCGTCGCACCTGCCGGAAGTTTGATCGACTGCCCGGCCGGTGGGACGGACTTCTGATTGCGGCGGTCACCGCCATGAATCCCTCACTGCGGACAAGAAACGCGTGACGTAACTTCCATAATTCTTTCCTGGACCCGCCCGAGGCATCTTATGAGCGCGGACGTAAACCGTTCATGAGACACCCTCGGAGATGGAAAGCCGAATCGCGCAATCGACACTGCCAAAGCCCCGCGCCGGTTTGCAACCTTTCAGGTATCGTCGGCTGCTCTCTCGTTGATGCCCCAGTGATCGGCTGGATGGAAGCGGCTGAAAATCCCGGTCAATCCGCGCGTGAAGGCACGTTTCCCCGGTTGAGATGATGAACCCAACGCTTGCCGGAGTGCCCACAAAAGGTCGTCCATAACGAAAGGCTTTTGGAGAACCGCCGCCAAGCGGAGGCGCTCGCAATCCTTTTTCTCAATCCAGCGGCCCAAGTCGCAAGCCATGACGACTGGAATCTGAATGTCTGCCATCCTCATTTTGTTTACCAACGCGAAGCCGCTGAGACGCGGCATTTCGTTCTCGGTGATCACAAGGTCAAAGTTCCCATGACACGGAGCGTTCCACGCGGCTTGCCCGTCCTCCACGGGAGTGATTGCATAACCACAGCGCGTCAGCCCGCCCGTTGAAAGGCAACGCAGGTCCGGGTCGTCTTCCGCGTAAAGGATGTTTGCCAAACCGGGACGCCCGGTTTTGACCTCGCACCCTGTCGAGGTCATGCGATCAAGCAGCGTGTTCATTTTTATCGATACGTGTTATGCGCCGTCCAATTGCTGGCTTAGCCCGCTCGTAGTTGAATTGAACGAGAGCAGTACGAATCGTCTCCGACTCGATGGATATGGGTGTTCAGGAGCTTCCTCGATAAGACGGATTACGGAGGGGGGGGTAGGGAACATCCTTACCAGAGAGACCGCCTTGAGGCCGCCCACGGTCCTTGAGAAACTGAAGTATTCCGCGAGTCCGTGAGCAAAATTTGTCTGCAAGAAGACAGTTTAGGTGGAGCGCGCCCAAACGGCTGACCATAAATTGTAAACATGAAAGAGATGATTAGAAGGACGGTCACCCGGCGCGGGCCACTCAACGCGCGTCCGGTTCGTCCGTCCGCGCCGTTCAGGATAAAAACCATTGTCGTTCCCGTTGACTCGACGGCGGGGTCCCGCCGTGCGGTTATCGCCGCGAAGGCGCTGGCCAGGCAGGCCGGAGCGGAGTTGGTGCTTCTTAGTGTGGTGGGCGAACTGCGGCATTTGAAGGATTTCGGATACGGCCCGGTGGATTGGCCGCACCACGACGAATGGGAACTAAAACGGAGCCGCCGTCGATTGGAGGGATTGCGGTGCCAGGCTGGACGAGAATGCGTTCTTTGCACAGCTGAAGTGCGAAGCGGGGATCCGGCCACGGAGATTTCGCGCGCGTCACTAGCCCTTGGTGCCGACCTCATTGTAATGGCCACCCACCATCTAGCGGCTCCGCCCGCCGAATCCACCCGTTCACGCAGCGTGGCCGAGGACGTGCTCCGCACCACGCGATTGCCCGTCCTGCTGCTCCCTTTTCGGGCAAGCGGCCGCGAACGATGACGCGGATGGACTCCGACTTGGGTCTGGTCGGTGGTGATCACCGAAACGTCCCCGTCCCCGGAACTCCGCTGAGAACAAAAAACCTATGCGCGAGGACATGAAGATTATATGCGGGAGCGCGGGGCGGCTGCTGGGCCGGGAGGTCGCCCGGCTGCTGGACCAGACTCCGGCGGCCTGCGTCGTCGAACGTTTCTCGGACGGGGAAGTGAACGTGCGCTTGGAGGAGCCGGTGCGCGGGCGCGAAATTTATATCGTTCAGTCCACCTGCCCGCCCGTGGACAAACATCTGGTCGAGTTGCTGGTGGTCGCGGACGCGTGCCGGAGGGCTTCCGCGTCAAAGGTCATAGCCGTGGTTCCCTACTTTGGTTATGGACGGGCTGACAAGCGAAGCGGACGCCGCACGCCGATCACCGGCAGAATGGTGGCGGCGCTGATGGAAACAGTCGGGATTAACCACCTGCTGACTTTGGACTTGCATTCGCCGCAGATGGAGGGGTTTTTTCAGATACCAGTGGAGACGGTGACGGCAGTTCCGGCGCTGTGTCACGTGTTGCAGGAGAGTGTGAAAGGGGAAACCGTCGTGGTTTCACCGGATGAAGGGAGAGTGAAAATGGCGGCGGAATATGCCAACGGGTCAAAAAAGGGAGAGGAGTCACCAAGCGCCGGGAAGCCGAGGCGCCGATGTGGAAGGAAAGTAGTGTTGATGAAAGACACGATAAAATGGCTTGGCGTGGTCTCCAGCCGCGGCATTCCTGAATCCGTCCGGATCCGGAGCCAACCGTGCCCGGGTTGGCGAAAGGAAAACCATGAGCGGTGTAAGTGAATGAATATCGCGCCTCCGTTTGCCCAGAAAATGCAACTCGAACTTTGGTATTAACAACAACCACAAACAAAACTATGAATCCACTTGCCATGAATGAAGGCTTTTCCACCACCATGAAGGCCCTGGTTTACCAAGGGCCAGGGCGACGGACATGGGAGGACCGGCCCAAGCCCGGTATTGTGGAGGCGACGGACGCAATCGTTCGCATCACCACCACCACAATCTGCGGCACTGACCTGCACATCTTGAAGGGGGACGTCCCGACCGTGCGGAGTGGGCGGATTTTAGGTCACGAGGGAGTCGGTATTATCGAGGAGGTGGGAACAAACGTCCTTACCTTCCACAAAGGCGACAAGGTTCTCGTCTCCTGCATCACTTCGTGCGGACGATGCGGCTTCTGCCGGAAAGGGATGTATTCCCAGTGCCTCGCCGGAGGCTGGGTTCTGGGCAACCGGATCGACGGCACCCAGGCCGAATTCGTTCGAATCCCATATGCCGATACCAGCCTTTACGCACTCCCCGCAGGAACTGATGACGAGGCGGCAACGATGCTGAGTGACATTTTTCCCACGGGCCTGGAATGCGGCGTGCTAAACGGGCAAGTAAAGCCGGGTGACTTCGTGGCGATCGTTGGCGCGGGACCCGTCGGCCTGGCGGCGTTGCTCACCGCGAAACTTTACACGCCCGCCGAGATCGTCATGGTCGATTTGGATAGCAACCGGCTGGAGGTCGCCCGGTCGCTCGGGGCGACAAAAGTGGTAAACAGTTCGGAAGGCCGGGCCGTTGAACGTATTATGGAGTTAACCACTGGCGCGGGTGTGGATGTGGCCATCGAAGCCGTAGGCGTTCCCGCAACCTTCGATATCTGCCAGTCAATTATTGCTCCCGGCGGTCGAATCGCCAATGTGGGGGTCCACGGGAAGCCCGTTGAACTCCATCTCGAAAGGCTTTGGTCCCATAACATCACCCTGACCACTCGGCTGGTCGATACCGTGACAACACCGCTGCTGCTCAAGATGGTTGAAGCGGGACGTCTTGACCCCGCAAAGCTCGTGAGCCACCGGTTCGGGTTGTCAGAGATCATGAAGGCTTACGACACTTTCGGGAATGCCACCAAGGAACGCGCGCTGAAAGTGCTGCTCACGAACGCGGGCGGGAGCGCGGCCAAACTGGGAATGTAAACCCTCGGCGCGGAAGCGGAGAGCAGGGAGAGGGAACCTTATTGCCGGAAAACATGAAAGCGTGCCCCTCCGTCGCTAAAGCTATGGCGGGCGAGACGGAGGGGGGAGGGCGGACGAACGCCTCATCCGTTTCTGACGAGCGAGAAGCGGGCAAAACGGTACGGCGGAGCCTTAAGCCGCAGCCATAAGGCGGTTGTCAATCATCGCGCGGCGGTTTAACTTTCCGCTCGTGAAATCCTGCTTCTCCCCGGGCGGTCTTCCCGGTTTTTTGCTCGCGGTGCTCGCTGGCACGGCTTCCATTTCAAGTTGTTTCGGCGAGCCGGCGGGGACGTTGCGGGCGGGGGCTTTTGCCATCGACATCACGCCCACGAACTTTCCCGTGATCGTCAACGGCATGTTCGAGGAGCGCTACGCCACCAATGCCCATGATCTCCTTCACGCCCGCGCCCTCGTGCTGGATGACGGGCGGGAAAAAATCGTCATCCAGGTGGTGGACAGTTGCATGGTTCCCCGGGAGGTTCTCGATCAGGCCAAGGAATTGGCATCCAAAGCAACCGGGATTCCAACCGACCATATCTTAATCAGCGCCACCCATACCCACTCGGCACCCTCGAGCATGGGCTGTCTCGGCAGCCGGGCGGACACGAATTACACGCGCTATTTGCCGGGAAGATTGGCCGAAGGGATCGAGCGCGCCGCGAGCCGCCTGGCGCCCGCGCAGGCCGGCTGGGGCCGGATTGACGACTATCAGCATACGTTTTGCCGCCGTTGGATTCGCCGGCCGGACCGCCTGCTCACGGACCCGTTTGGGCAAGCGAATGTCCGGGCCAACATGCACCCGGGCTACCTGAGCCCGGACGCAATCGGGCCAAGCGGACCGGTGGACGCGGGATTGTCCGTGCTCGCGCTGCGCACGGCGGAGGGAAAGCCGCTGGCTCTGCTGGCGAATTATTCGATGCATTACTTCGGTTCGCCCTTGTTGAGTTCCGATTACTACGGCCTTTTCGCGGACAAGATCGGGAAGTTGATCGGGGTTCCGGAAGGCGACACGTCGTTTGTTGGGATCATGTCGCAAGGAACCAGCGGGGACCAGGCCTGCATGGACTATTCCAAGCCGGAGTTGAAGCAAACCTTGGAAGATTTCGCCGACGGCGTGGCGCGGATGGCGGCTGAGGCCTACCGCGGCATCGAATATCATTCGTCCGTTCCGCTCGGGATGCGACAGACCAGGATCACCCTTGGGTTTCGGGTTCCGGACGACGCCCGGCTGGCTTGGGCGACGGAGGTGGTGTCGAAAATGAAAGGGACGCTGCCCAGTGGGATGGCGGAGATTTACGCCAAGGAGGCCATTTATTTGCATGGACGTCCGCAAGCGGAGCTGATTCTCCAGGCGATCCGGATTGGCGACCTTGGGTTGACCGCGATTCCGGACGAGGTGTTCGGCATTACCGGTCTCAAGCTGAAGGCGCGAAGCCCGTTTGCCTCCACGTTTAACATCGAATTGGCGAACGGCTCGGAAGGCTATATTCCGCCGCCGGAGCAACACAAGCTGGGGGGCTACACGACGTGGCCGGCCCGGACGGCGGGCTTGGAACCGGGGGCCGAGCCGAGGATTGTGGAGGAAAGCTTGAGGTTGTTGGAGCAGCTTGCGGGCAAGCCGCGGCGCGCGGCGACGGTGAGCGAGGGAGGGTTTGCCAAAACGGTTCTGGACCTAAGGCCGGCGGCGTTTTGGCGGATGAACGAGTTCAATGGGCCGGACGCCGGGGACTCGTCAGGGCATCACCAAACGGCCACTTATGAGGACGGTGTGGCCTTCTATCTTGACGGCCCGTCTTCGAAAAGCTTCACCGGCGGCGAGACCAACCGGGCGCCCCATTTTGCCGGGGGCCGCATGCGGGCGAACCTGCCCGGATTGCGGGCGAACTATTCCGTCTCACTTTGGTTTTGGAACGGATTGCCCAACGACGCGCGCGCCGTCACGGGATACTTGTTTTCGCGCGGGCCGGACGGCGATCCCCAGGCGGCGGGAGATCATCTTGGCATTGGCGGCACGCACGAGGGGCACGAAGGGCGGCTCATTTTTTACAATGGCAACAAGCTCGAAACCCTTCTGGCCGGAAACACGGTGATCGCGCCCAAGTCGTGGAACCACGCGGTCCTCGCGCGGGAAGGGGACAGGGTAACGGTATATCTCAATGGAAACGAGCAGCCCGAGTTGTCCGGGACGGCGGCTTGGTCGATTCCTCCCGACGAGACGCGGATCTTCTTGGGCGGCCGGGACGACAATTTCGCAAACTTCGAAGGAAAGCTGGACGAGGTCGCGTTTTTCGACCGGACGTTATCGGGCGCGGAAGTCGCGGCCGTTTATCAAAGCTCCGGAATGCCGGCCCAGCCTCTGGCACAAGCGCCCCCTGGGTTGAAGCTGAGTTCTTCGGCGCTCTCGCCGGTGGATTCAATGGCGCTGATGCACGTGCCCGAGGGTTATGAAATCGAGTTGGTCGCGGCCGAGCCGCTCGTAGCATCCCCGGTGGCGATCGATTGGGGAGTGGACGGAAGATTGTGGGTGGTGGAGATGGCCGATTATCCGATGGGAATGGATGGCAAAATGAAGCCGGGCGGCCGGGTTCGCGTGCTGGAAGACACCAACGGAGACGGGAAGTTTGACAAGTCCACCGTTTTTCTGGACGGGTTGAACTTTCCGAATGGAATCATCACCTGGCGCGACGGCATTTTGGTTACCGCCGCGCCCGATATTCTTTTCGCCGCGGACCCCGGGGGCAAAGGAATGGCGACCAAGCGGGAGGTCCTTTACACCGGTTTTCGCGAGGGAAACCTCCAGTTGCGCGTCAACGGTTTAAGGTGGGGTCTCGACAACTGGCTCCATTGCGCAAATGGCTGGAGCGGGGGAAGGCCCCGATCCGTCAAGACTGGCGCGGAGGTCGAATTGGACGGGCGCGACCTCCGGATTCGGCCGGACGACGGCGCGATCGAGACCGAGTCAGGCCAGTCCGAGTTTGGCAGAAACCGCGACGACTGGGGCGACTGGTTCGGGTGCGACAACAGCTACCCGCTCTTCCATTTTGTCGTCGAGGAGCGGTACATGCGGCGTAATCCATACATTCCCGCCCCGGCGGCAAAGGTGCAGACCTATCTGCCGGCGAATCCCATGGTCTATCCGGTGAGCCGCGGCCAAAAGCGTTACCATAGCTTCGACCAGGCCGGGCATTTCACCTCGGCGTGTTCGGCGGATTTTTACCGGGACAATTTGGTGTTCAACGAGAGCGGGCTTATGCACGCCCTGGTATGCGAGCCGGTCCACAATCTCGTTCAGCTTTTGTTGGTCGAGGAGGACGGAGTGACTTTCAAGACCCGCCGGGCCGGGGGCGAAAACGATCCGGAGTTTCTCGCCTCGGAGGATCAATGGTTCCGGCCGGTCATGGCCCGGATGGGACCCGACGGGGCAATTTGGGTTGTCGATATGTACCGCTACATGATTGAGCATCCGGACTGGCTTCCGCCGGAGGGGCGCAAGGAGCTGGCCCCGTTTTATCGGGAGGGCGAGAACCGCGGCCGGATTTACCGCATCACCAAAAAGGGCGCGACACGGGGAACGTCCAAAACGTTGCCGCGGCTTGACCGGATGAGTCCCGCGGAGTTGGTCGCGACCTTGGAGAGCCCGAATGGCTGGCTGCGGGACAAGGCCCAGCAAATGCTGGTCTGGAAAGGCGACAAATCTGCTGTCTCAGCGATTGAAAAGCTCGTCGTGGACGGCCGGGTGCCGGCGACGCGGCTCCAGGCTCTCGGCACTCTGGACGGCCTAAAATCGCTTTCCCCGACCACCCTGTTGCGCGGTCTGAATGATTCGGATGCGCGAGTGCGGAGGCAATCGATCCGTCTGGCCGAGGCGTTCCCGGCGGGCGATTCCGGAATTATCGCCGCGCTGGAGCGGATGGTCAACGATCCCGACCCGAAGGTTCGTTTGCAATTGGCCTGCTCGCTGGGAGAGTGGTCCGCGCCGTGGGCCGGGAAGTCCTTGACGGAGCTGGCGCTCCGGAGTGGGGGAGATCGCTACATCGCGGCGGCCGTCATGAGCTCGGCGGTTCCGCACGCCGAAGTGTTGGTCAACGCCGTGGCCGCCGCCAGGGACGAGGCGGCAGAGCCGCTGGTGGAGCCGCTCTTGTCACTTTGCGTGTCGCTCGGAAAGCGGGAACTCGCGGCCAAATTGCTCGCCACGATGACGGAGGCACGGGATGGCAGCCTCACCGCCAATCAGTTCATGGCCTTCGGGCATTTTCTGGATTTATTGGCGCGTCGCGGCCAACCGCCGAATCAAGTGGCGGCGGCGGCTGACGACTCGCTCGCCGCCCAGTTGAAGAAAGTGAATGTAATATTTGCCTCCGCCCGACAAATTGCGACCGACCCGCGCCAGGTGATTGCAAAAAAGGCCGCCGCCGTCGCGCTTCTGGGCCGCGAGGAGGCCGAACGCGCGGGCGATTTGGCGCGGCTGGCGACGCTGCTTGATCCGGTCATTCCGGGCGAAATGCAAATCGCCGCCGTTAGGGCCCTGGCCGCGAACGGGGCGGACGGGACATCGGAGACGCTGATGAAGGAGTGGGCGGCGCAAGGTCCGGAGACTCGCTCGGCCATTCTCGACGCTTTGCTGGCGAGGGAGAAATGGACGCTCGACTTGCTCGCCCAAGTGGTGAACCAGCGGATTCCCGCCCTCGAGATCGACGCCCGCCACCGGGAGCGGATGTTGAAAAGCCGGAGCGAAAATGTCCGGTCTCTGGCTGCGTCGGCGTTTGCCGCCGGTTCGTCCTCCGACCGGCAGAAGGTGATCGAGAGCTACCGGCCCGCGCTCGGGATGCCCGGCGACGCCGCCCGCGGCAAGGCGGTCTTCGCGCGACTCTGCGTCGCCTGCCATCAGTTGGACGGTGTGGGGCGGGAAATCGGGCCGAATCTCATCTCGGTCAAGGCGCATCCGCCGGAGAAATTGCTCGTATCGATCCTCGATCCCAGCCGTGAAGTGGAACCGCGATACCTAGCTTACGAGTGCGTGCTCAAGGGCGGCGAGGAGTTGTACGGGTTGATCGCCAGCGAGACCGGCAATGGCATGGTCTTCAAGCTGGCCGACGGAACCGCGCGCGACGTTTTGCGGGGCGACATCAAGTCATTGCGAAGCGCGCGGAATTCGCTGATGCCGGACGGATTGGAGTCGGGCCTGAGCCGCCAGGACGCGGCGGACTTGATCCGCTATTTGCGCTACCAACCCGGCGCCGAGTGAGCAGCGCACCGCATATCCAATCGACTCCGCCCCGAGCTTGCCCTGGCTACCCGGACGGTGGGACAGTCAGGCGGCTTGTTGTTCGTTTGGAACGAGCGTATCCTCTAGAGAGCGGATGTGATGAAACCCGAATTGCCAGCCGGTGATGACCGAAAGATACCCGAGGCACAGCGGCAGGGCGAACTGCGATTTCGCCGGCTGGTGGAGGCGATGCCCGTCGCCGTCTATGTCTGTGATAAGTCCGGCCTTATTCAAAGCTATAACAAATCCGCTCAGGAATTATGGGGACGCGAGCCAAAGCTGGGGGATACGTCGGAGCGTTATTGCGGCTCCTTGCGGCTTTATTCTCCCGACGGCAAGCTTCTGTCGCACGAGAAATCAAAAATGGAGGAAGTGCTGCGGACGGGGGTTCCGGCCCACGACTGGGAAGTCGTCGTCGAGCGGCCCGACGGATCGCGCATCACCGCCCTCGCAAATATTTCTCCTTTGAGAAATGACGAGGGAGAACTTATCGGCGCCGTGAATTGCGTGCGGGACATTACGGAACGCAAACGAGCGGAGGATAAGGTGCGGGAGAGCCAGCAACTTCTGCACTTGGTCCTTGCCACCTTGCCGGTGGGAGTGGCGGTAACCGACCGGGCGGGTGACATCGTTCTCGCCAATGCGGCGTCGAACCGCATTTGGGGCAACATGATTGTCGCCGGCCGTGAAAGATGGGCACAGAGCAAGGGTTTTTGGCATGATTCGGGCAAGAGAATTGCCCCGCCAGAGTGGGCTTCAGTCCGGGCGCTGTCCGAGGGGCAAACCAGCTTGAACGAGTTGATCGATATTGAGACCTTCGACGGCCAACGGAAGACCATCCAGAACTCGTCGGCGCCCATTCGCAATGCGGAGGGGCTGATCGTGGGCACGGTCATCGTCAATGAGGATGTGACCGAGCAGGTGCGCGCCGAGGGCGCGCTACGGCAAAGCGAAGATCGCATCCGGCTTTTTATCGACACCATTCCCACCATGGCCTGGAGTGTTCAGCGTGACGGCACCGTGGACTACCTCAATCAACGTTGGCTGGACTATTCCGGCCTTTCCTTCCGGGAGTATATCGCCGAGCCAACGCGCCCCATTCATCCCGAAGACATTCCAAGAGTCTTGGAAAAATGGCGCGCCAGCATGGCGTCCGGGGAGCCGTATGAGGTTGAAATGCGCTTGCGGCGGGCCGACGGGGAATATCGCTGGTTCCTGGTGCGGACGGCGCCGCTGCGCGACGAAGAGGGGAACATCGTCAAATGGTTCGGATGCAGTTTCGACATTGAAGATCGAAAGCGCGCCGAGCAGATGTTGCTGGTGTCGCACGGGCAACTGCGCGCGCTTTCCGCCCGGCTCCAATCGGTGCGCGAGGAGGAAGCCACCCGGATCTCGCGCGAGATTCACGACGACCTCGGCCAGAAGCTCACAGGTCTCAAATTGGATTTGCAGTGGCTGGAATGCCGCCTCGAACAAATCGCCGAGCAAGGATTGCGCACGGAATTGGAGGACAAGATCATCTCAGCCAGCAACCTGGCGGACGAAACGATGGTGACAGTGCAGCGCATCGCCGCCGATCTGCGGCCCGCCATTTTAGACAGCCTGGGTCTGATTTCAGCCCTGCGATATGCCGCCAGCCAGTTCGAATCGCGCACCGGCATCGGCGTGAAGCTGAAATTGCCGTCAGCCGAGTTGAACCTGGACCCCGCGGTGGCTACCGCCGTCTATCGCATCTTTCAGGAAATTCTTACCAATCTGGCGCGTCATGCGCAGGCCACAGAAGCCAAAGTATCGGCGGACGCGCGCAATAATATTCTGCGACTTGTCGTGGAAGACAACGGCAAAGGGTGTTTGTCCGGGGAACTGCGCAGCCCCAAATCGCTGGGATTGCTGGGAATGAAGGAACGCGCGGCGTTGCTTAACGGGAACCTAAAGATCGAAAGCACACCGGGGAGGGGAACCACCGCGCTCCTGGAGGTGCCCCTCGAACTCAAAACTGTGTAAGGCTACCCTGACTTCCATGAGCGGTAATTCGCGCCACCCCGAAGATAGATCCGAGATGTCGATCCCAAGAAAGCCCTCCAGCGGTCCGCCGGGCCGAAGCGATGCCTCGTCCACAACGAAGTCGTTGCACGTGCTCGTGGCCGACGATCATGACATTGTGCATCATGGTCTGAAACCCCTGTTCTTAAATGGTTTCGGCGCAGTCACGGTGGGCGAAGCCAGGAACGCGCGGGAAACCCTCGACCAATACGCGCGGCAGCCATGGGACGTCGTGCTGCTGGATATCACCATGCCGGATCGAAGCGGCCTGGATATTCTTGCGGAACTGAAACAACTTTGTTCCTCGGTCCCGATTCTTATTATGAGCGCGTTTCCCGAAGAGGAGTTTGCCGTGACGGCGTTAAAGTCTGGCGCGGCGGGTTACCTGGACAAACGCAAGCTCGCCGCGGAAGTAGTCGCGGCCATCAAATGTGTTCTGAAGGGTGAACGTTTTGTCAGCTCTGCGATGGCCAGCAAGCTCGCGGCACAGATTGGAGGGGCGGTTCGTCCGGCGCATGAAGCCCTTTCGCAACGCGAATTCCAGGTGTTGCGCTTGATTGCCGGGGGAAAGACCCTCAAAGAAATCGCCGCCGGGTTGTCCTTGAGTGAAAAGACCATCGCGACCTACCGGTCCCGCATCGCCGAGAAGCTGGGGCTCGGTTCAAATGTGGATATCACTCGCTACGCCATGCGCCATCATTTAGTCGTCTAGCCGCCCCCTCGTGAACCGCGCTCGCGCGCGGTGCCCCATCTTCGAGCGTGATTTAAAACTCCGGATTTTGTGCGCCTTCCAGCAAAAGGCTCGGCAGGAGCCTCGCCCTCCCGGGGCCCTTATGGTAGGGCGAGGCTCCTGCCGGGCCAGCACGCCGAGAAAATGTAACTTTTCAAACAGGCTCTCAGTTTTTTTGACGGCCTCCTCCGTGTCGGGTGAATCTCCTACAGCCATGTCGTTCAGGCGCGCACCTTCTTGTCGGGATACTTCCAATTGTTCCACCCCCTGGCGCAACTTAGGCTAAAGCGTTGATTGACTTACATAATCGAGCTTTTGGACATCCAGCAACTCCGCAGGCAGACGATGCGACCGGGACGCCAACCGTTGCTTTTTCGGTCTCCGAGCCAAACCCCTGCCGCCCGCCACATGAACGACATTGAGTCTGCGCGAATCCTTCGGATCCTCTACCTCGAGGATTGTTTAAGCGACCGCCAGTTCGTCGCCCGCGCGCTGGCCAAGGATGGGCTGCGTTGCGAATTCACTTTCGCCGATTCCCTGGAGAATTTTAAGGCGGCCCTGGAGCAGTCCGAATTTGATCTTATTCTCTCGGATTTTACGCTTCCAACCTGCGATGGGGACGAGGCTCTGGCGATCGTCGGCAGATTACGCCCCGAAATTCCTTTCATCTTTTGCTCCGGCACCATCGGGGAGGAAAAGGCGGTCGCCAGCCTGAAAGCCGGTGCCACCGATTGGGTGCTCAAAAATCATCTGGGCAGGCTGCCCGGCGCGATTCGGCGGGCGTTGCGCGAGGCCTCGCTGATCGCCCAGCGCAAGGAGGCGCAACTCCGCCTCGCGGAAACCGCCAAGCGCATGCAGTTACTGCTGGAATCGAGCGGCGAAGGCATTTACGGAACCGATCTCCAAGGTCGCTGCACCTTTCTTAACCGGACGGCGGCTCAACTCATTGGCAGGACGCCCGAGGAGGTGCTTGGCCGCAATGCGCATGAATTGCTTCGTCACCACAAACTGGACGGCAGCCCCTATCCGGAGGAGGATTGCCCCATCTTCCAAATCTTCCAGACCGGTCGGGAGCACCGCAGCGAATCGGAAGTGTTTTGGCGCGCCGACGGGACCGCTTTTCCGGTGGAGTACTCCTGCCGGGTCACCCTCGAGGCGGGCGTCGCCACGGGGTCCGTCGTCACCTTCACCGACATCACGGCACGCCAGCGCGCCGCCGAAGTGCTCCGGGAAAGCGAGCAACGCTTCCGGCAGGTAACCGAAAGCATCGACGAAGTTTTCTGGCTCACGGACCTCACCAAGCATCAGATGGTTTACATCAGCCCCGCTTACGAACGAATCTGGGGCCGCACCTGTGAAAGCCTGTTGGCCTCTCCCGCCTCATGGATGGATGCCATTCATTCCGAAGACCGTGACCGCGTCAAAGAAGCGCTGACCCTCCAAGCCACCGGACTCTATGACCTTGAATATCGCATCGTCCGTCCTGATGGCGGCGAACGCTGGATTCACGACCGCGCCTTTCCCATTCAGGACGCCGCGGGAAAAGTCTATCGAGTCGCCGGGGTGGCGGCGGACATCACCAAAAACCGCCAACTCGAGGAACAGTTCCGCCAGGCGCAGAGGATGGAAGCCATCGGCCAGTTTGCCGGCGGCATCGCCCATGATTTCAACAACCTGCTTTCGGTGATTCAAATGCAAACGTCGCTCTTGTTGACCGATCCCGGGGTTGACTCCGGCATCAAAGGGGGCATCCAGGAAATCATGGGCGCCGCCGAGCGCGGGGCGGACCTCACCCGCCGACTCCTGACCTTCAGCCGTCGCGAAACCAAGCGGTCGAAGGACCTTGATCTTGGCGAGGTTCTCGGCAACATGATCAAACTGCTCCGGCGGATCATGGGCGAACGCATCTCCTTGGAAACCCGGTTTGCCCCGTCGTTACCCCTCGTCAACGCCGATCCGGGCATGGTCGAACAGGTCCTGATGAACCTGGTGATCAACGCCCGCGACGCCATGCCCGATGGCGGACGTCTCACGGTCCGGCTCGAGAAGTTCGAGCTCGGCGCGGCGGAAGCGGCGGCCAAGCCCGGGCTCGCGCCCGGCACGTTTGTCTGCATGCAAGTCTGCGACACCGGCTGCGGTATTCCCCGCGGGACTTTGCCGCGGATTTTCGAGCCATTCTTCACGACCAAGGAGGACGGCAAGGGGACCGGCCTTGGCCTGGCCACCGTATTCGGGATCGTCGAGCAACATCACGGCAAAATCGAAGTCGAAAGCGAATTGAATAAGGGAACGACCTTCAAAGTATTTTTCCCGGCCCTCCAAAGCCTGCCCGTCGAAGCGCCAGCCGCACCCCGCCCGCGTCCAAACTGGGGTAACGGCGAGCTCGTGCTCATCGTCGAAGACGATCTGCTCGTCAGCGCCCTCGCGCGCACTGTTTTGGAACGTTATAACTACAGGATTCTTGAGGCCGCCACGACATCTGCCGCGCTGGCGGTCTGGAAAGAACACCATGCGGTGATCGACCTGCTCCTCACAGATTTCATTATTCCCGGCGGAATCTCGGGTCCCGATTTGGCCGACAAATTCTTGTCCGATAAACCGAGCCTGAAAGTCATCTACACGAGCGGCTACACGGATTCCATCGTCGCCCCGCGCCTCTCCCGTCATCCCGGGCGCCGGTTCCTACAAAAACCCTTCTCTGTCTCCGACCTGACTTCCACGGTTCGGGAATGCCTCGAAGGTCGAATCAGGTCGGAAGAGTCGTGAGCCCCGATGGCAAGCCGGCGGATTTCTTTCTCAGATAGAAAGCTCAAACTAGAGTCTGAGCTATTCCTACCCGGTTATTTCAGCCAAACGAACAGAAGGGTGGCAATAATGGCTGCCGCGGTGGTTCTGGCGAACTTGAAGGCCGTTCGACCCTCCGCATCGTCCGAAATTTGACCGTCGGTTCGCGTCCTTGACTTCAAGGCCCGGTCTGGCACCATGATCCCGAGCACCAAGAACGAACCGCACCGAATTCGTTGCAAGAATCCTGGCGCTCCCTGCGGGAGAATGTCGTATGGGAACTCTGAGGGCGGAAGTCGGAAAAGATTAGGGAGTTGTCGCTCCTTCAAGACCGGATCAGGTGACTGCTAAGAAAATCTCGACCAGAGCCATCCATAAGTCGATGGGAAAATGACCCCGTCAAGGACCCGGCATGAGCGCCCCCACCGTCATCCCTCTCGCCGCCAAGCCCGCAGTGTTGGTTATTTTCGCGCTCACCTATCTCGGGATCGCCTTGGGCCACGTGCCGGGATTAAAAATCAACCGCGTCGGCATCGTGTTGCTGGGGGCGATCGCGATCACTATCGTCTCCGGACTACCAACGACCACCGCGGCCGGTTTCATTAACTGGCCGACCATCCTGCTCTTGTTCGGCTTTTTTGTCCTGTCGGCGCAATTGCGGTTGTCCGGGTTTTTCGACCAAGTCGCGAACCGCATTTCGGCGCGCCTGGCAAACCCGGCGCGGTTTCTGCTGACCCTGATGCTGGTAACCGCCGGGCTGTCGGCGTTTCTGAATCACGACATTGTTTGTTACGTTTTCACCCCGGTGGTAGCGACCGCTCTGCTCCGCCGACGACTCAATCCCGTCCCGTTCCTTATCGCTTTGGCGGTTGCCAGCAACCTTGGCGCGGCCGCCACCCTGGTGGGGAATCCGCAGGATATGATGATTGCGCAGATTGCGGGTCTGGACTTCGGGCGCTACGCGCTTTGGTGCGTCACGCCGGTGCTGATTGCCCTCGGTTGCGCCTGCGCGCTCATCTGGACAATGTCCCGTCACGACCTCGCGTTCAGCGGGCCGGAGCCAACGGCGGCATCGCCGTCTCCCCCGCCGTTCAACCGCCCGCACACCATCAAAGGGGTGGTGATCTTTGGCTTGGTCATTGCGTTTTTTTTCTCGCCGGTCCCCAAGGAAATCATTGCCCTGACCGCTGCCGGGATTCATCTCGCCAGCCCGAAATTCCGCACGGAAGATTTGTTGGGACTGGTGGATTGGCCAATTCTGGTTTTGTTTATGGGACTGTTCGTCGTCACCGGCGTATTCCAAGCCACGGGCTACAGCGATCAAACCGTGAGGTGGCTCGCGCAGGCCGGCCTTAATCTCCAATCCCCCTCGATCCTGGCGGTGGTGACGGCGGTGCTTTCCAATCTGATCAACAACGCCGCCGCCGTGCTCTTGCTGGTGAAAGTCGTTAATGTGGCTCAGCCGGCGACAGCCTACGTCCTCGCGCTCGCCAACAGCTTTGGCGGCAACCTCATCATCCTGGGAAGTCTGTCAAACATCATCGTCGTGCAACAAGCGCGCGAGATGGGAATCAATATTTCCTTCCGCGACTTCGCCCGCTTGGGTGTGCCGGTGACGGTGGCGAGCCTCTGCATATTACTTTGCTGGGTCGCATTCATGACCTAAGGGTCTGTCCAAAAATTAATTCCGAGATCTGTCTGGTCCTTTTTGCCCGC
>Ga0207040_1163_pt1 | contig 19360 bp, 23 predicted proteins | sample Alteio_BWMinCont_72_FD_153279 | JGI IMG/M metagenome (GOLD analysis project Ga0207040, IMG submission 153279) | Enriched cells from forest soil in Barre Woods Harvard Forest LTER site, Petersham, Massachusetts, United States -... | ecosystem: Environmental > Terrestrial > Soil > Temperate forest >... | reverse complement strand
CGACCTGATGCACGTCAATCGCGATCCTTCCGTCCGCTTCCACAGTGAAGTTTTCCGGCTGCACCTGCGGATCTAGCAGCTCAAACTGATTCTTCCAGTAGTTTCGCACTGCTGCGGTTCCCAGCACGCGGCCGCCTTCCATCCCGTTCGGCCAATCGACATTGGCGTGCATGAGGCCGAGCACGGTCTCAACTTCCCGCCGGTTAAAGGCCGCGTACACGCTTTGCAGCATTTTGATCTCCGCTGAAAACGTTTCAAAGTGTGCCATGGTTAAGCCTGAATCTTATCTTACACGGACTTCGACCGACTGCCGGTCCATTGCCATTCGCATCCCGAGCAGCGCCGCGATTCCCCACACCGCCAATAGCGGAATCAGACTCGCGAGCCCGCGCAATCCGAGCAATTGACCAAGATTGAACGCCCCGTAGCCACCGCTCGATTCTGCTTCCGCCACCGTCAACATCGAATCACGGTTGAGCGAAATACGCCCCGACCAAAACGCCGGCCACGTCGCGTGCACGATCGGGCAACTATCCTGCGTGGACAATTGCGATTTCGTCGAAACCACCATCAGGGCCAGAAACACACTGAAAAGGGCCAAACCGACCAGCACCCGACGCCACACCGGCGTGGCCCGCCGCCAGGCCACAGGCAGGCCTATGCATAGCATTGGAATGCTCGCGCCAGCGTACCGCGGCCCGAATGACAGTCCGGCCTTCCACCAGTAAAACGACGCGTTGAACAAAAAGTAGTACACAGCGATCGCCGCCGCCGCCAGCGTCGCCGCCGAATAAACTTTCTCTTTCCACAGCCACCGGAGTCCCACGGGAGCGGCCACCAGCACCGGCGAAGCAAAGAACAATCCGCGCGAGCAGCCAAACAAAATCTTCAGCAGCCGGTCCGGGTGAGGATAGGTCAGTCCCAGGTATCCTTGTTGCTGCATGAACGAAAACGAATTCGGATCGTAATAGGAATAGCTCGGACGAAACGTCCCAAACGCCGCGTACAGATACCACAGCAGAACAACCAGGCAAACGCCAGCGCCTGCGCCCACGCCAGCCATCGCCCGCCATCGAGCGGCGCTCCCACGCGACCATGCCTGGGAGAGCGTCAATAATGCCAGCATCGCGGAAGCCGGAGCCGCCGGATATTCCGTAACCGTCGCCCATCCCGCGGCCAGTCCCACGGCCAGAGCCCAAAGGAAATCGCCGCGCGCATGCTTGCTCTCGCGCACCTTCAACGCAGCGGCAAAAGCAAAGAGGATGCAGGCTCCCACCAGCGCATGCGCCCAAAACAAACTCGCATACGCCCACATCGGAGCGCCCAGGGACATCACCAGGGCGCCAAACGCCGCAGCGCTGGATCCGCCTCCCAATTGCAGGCCCAGGAAAAACAGGCACACCGCCGCCAGCGCGGTCGGCAAGGCGACCGCACCAGCGCTCACCAAGTACGAGAGCGCAACCTCGCCTCGCGGCGATTCTGGAGCAACTCCTACTATTCGCAGCGCAGGCCTGGCGACCAGCGCAAACGGCAGCGCGAGAAATACCAGGCCCGGCGCTTTATCGGAGTAGTAGTGTCCCTTGAAATGCGCCTTGTCCTGCGTATTCTCATGATAGGCATCGATCTGTAAAGTATGTCGCTCGACAATGGCGCGCAGCAAATCGAAGCGGGAGTTCTGATTCCATCCTCCACCTTCATAAAAGTAGCTGAACGAGAAAAAGAACACGATACCGAGCAGGATGGCAGTCTTGCGATGGGAAGGATTCTTCTCTGGAGGCGGGCTCATCGAATTTTCCGCGTCTAGATTTTCAGGAGACGAGCACCCTCAGAGATTGTGACGTTTTGGCCGTATTCAGGGCTTTCTCGACGCCAAAAAATATTCCGCGACGATCTTCTTCATTTCTTCTTCCGTCGCAGTGGAAGGATCAATCGATCTGTTCGACGCTGTAACCGGTTTGCCCTTCAGTCCAATGTACACTGCCTCGTAGCTCGTATCGCCGAGGTTCTCTACACGATGCTTGAATGGCGGGTACCAACGCGCTTCGCCAGACTTGGAGTATACCTCGCGCACCTTCCCATTCTCGTCGATAAAACGAAGATGCGCCTCTGTCAGGCTTACCACCACTCCGCCGGGATGATCATGCAGCACAGACCTTTCATGCGGTCCGTAGTGAACCGCTATCACCTGCACTCGATCATTCTCAAAATCCAACTTATAGTGTCTCGGTTCAACTTTCGTGGGATCCTGCCCCAGACCGTAAGCAGTGGCCAGACACAGAAAGGCTCCCACCCAGAATAGCGTCGAACGCATCGCTGCCTCCTGCCCGAGTCTTCTGATTTTCCTGTGAGAACCTAGCAACTCTACTTCCCTCCCGAAAGCGTGTCAACGACCCGGCGCAGGGCATGGCCCATATTGGTAAATCATTTTTGCCAACCGTGGTTCCCCGCTCAGCCTTCGATATTGAGCGATTGCGGCCGGCAAACAAACAATTCTCCGAAGATGAGAGAGAGCCATCTTGCCGCGCTGCTCAAGGGCAACTGCGTTAAAGACAACTGCATTGCTAACGGCGATGGCGATGGCGATGATCGGCGGATGAGTTCCGCTCCTTGATCGTGATTCCGCGCAGGGCTGTGATCGCAGCGTCAGGCCAAGCGGATTCCGTTTCCGTTGCGCAACCTTGCCTTGTCGAATTATTCTTTGCAGGTTCCGAAATCGGCGTCGCCTCGTCTGGAACCCGATTTCTGATGCCCTGGAACAATCGCAGACGGATCGGATTCGATATCAGAGGCAGCATTCTTGCAGCCCGCCGGAAGACATTCTTTCAGTAGCGTCGAAAGCGGGAAACCGCGATCTGGCTCCAGTCGGTTAGCGGTTGCGGCTCGGTCGAGACCACACCCGACGAACTCAACGCTTGGCTGGGGAAAGAGTCCGGCAAGCCGGTTCATGTTGCAACCGAGAACACCGATTTAACCGCAGAATTGAAGCACGGACTCTCGCGCCGTTTACTCCCTTCCATCTTGTTACGAAATCCGAACATCCCGCGCAACTACGTTGTGGCAGCAATGTGAGTCGTTCCCATAGGCAAGCGCTGCACTAGACAGCTATGTATAAGTCGTTTTCCCGGAAGAGCCAAGGCAAGGCAGTTAACCGTAGGGCGAGCAAGATCAGAAACAGAGAACGAAATCACCATGGAGCAGTGTGATTCGAGGCATCCAAAACTTGTCAGTAATTCTCCAAACTTAAATCCAAACGCGTGGCGCTGGTAGCTGCGCAGCGGACGACATGAGGTTTCGTGAGCCCCTTGTAGCCGACCTCCCGCGCCATCAGGTGTTCCGCGATGACTCCCTGCGCCTCGCCGCCCTGCTCAACACAGCATCCGCGATCATGCCCATCAGACCCACATTTGCCGCCCCCGGTACACCAATCCAATGTTCCTTCATACCAATTCCGCAGCTATTTCCTGAGCGGCACGGCGGTACCCTGGTCGGCTACCTTGACTCCTTGACTGGAGCCGCAGAAAACGCAGATTTGTTTCATGCAGCATTCTAAATCTCGCTTCCGCCAACTGATGGAGATCCGCGTCTCCGAAAGCCGTCGTCGTCATTTTGGAAGGGTGACGGGCTCACCGGCATCGGCTCGACTGGTGCTGGCTTACATGCTGCAAGTCTTATTGATGTGGGGTGTTGCGTGCGGCAGCAACGCGACACGAACCTCGCTCTGCTACGATCATCTGTCTCTTCCACGCGCAAGGATGGCGCAATCAATATGATTCGAAAAATTGCACTGCGTTTGGCGGTCGCTGCGCTACTCGCGCTCATGGCATTGAATGCGTATCTTGCGATTAACCGCTTGCGCCAGATTCAGAAGTCGGCGGCGCTCACTCTGGGCAGCTCGATGATTCAGGCCGACATCTCCGGCGTTTTGCAAGATTTGACGGATATGGAAACAGGTCAGCGCGGGTACCTATTGACTGAGGACCCTGCGTACTTAAAGCCATACGCCGAAGGTAAGATCCGGATCAAGACTCATTTTGCTAGCCTGCGTTCCGGGTTGGCCAATCGGACAGAGCGCGAACGTTCACTGGAGTCGCAGCTTGAATCTCTGGCCGGTTCAAAACAATCTGAGATGGAGCGGACTATCAGTTTGCGTCAGCAGGGCTATCGCCACCGCGCATTCAAGCTGGTGGATACGAATGAAGGTCGGGACTACATGGATGGTGCTCGCGGGCTAGCATCGTCCCTGTTTTTAACGCAGAGCGGCAACGTCGCGAAATTCGACCAAGAGAGGACTGCCAGCCTGAGTAAAGCGCTGTCGGAAACCGTTGTCGCCAATTTTTGTTTGCTCGTGCTGGCGGCATGTCTGTTTGGATTCATCCGCCACCACGGGTACGTGCTCGAAAAGGAAGCTGCCGAGAGCAGGCAGGCCCTCGCGGTGCGAGATTCGCAGTTAGAAAAACTAACGTCTGCCCTTTCTAATCAAGCCCGTTCGAAGATGAGTGCCATTGAGGAGAACATCCGCCTCCTGCTGGAGGAATACGGCGGATTTCTGCCGCGTCACGGCCACGAATGTGCCGAGCAGATAAAGGAAGCGGCAGCACAAATGGAGCGACTGAGACGAGAGTTACTTGGCCACCCCGGCTTCAACCAAGCTGATCAAAAAGCGGCTTGAGCGACTTTCCCGGTTCGCGTCCGTTTTCCGCAGCACGCAGATCAGACTGTCGTCATTGCGGAAGGTGACGCGCTCCATGACGCCGAAGATTTTCCTCGCTGGAGGCCTCCGTTCCGGGATGGCGGCATTCAGGTGTGGGATTCATTTTCCCGCGAACGGCTCTGGCTGGGGCGATCCGCCAGCAAGGCATTCTGCGGGGATTTGGCTGCACGGAGAGGTTCAGTTCGGCTGAACAAAGAACGAAGGAACGAATATCAATGCCGACTGTTGGCCGCACGCGGAGTTAGCTCCGTCGTCTTTCCACCGATCGCACGCAGCGGTCCTGTGAAGGTTCAGGCAATAGGTCGCCAAAAAAACGCACTGCGCTACGGCTTCGAGTTGCTTGATTCCAAAGATTCCACGGACTCATTCGTTACCAATCCCCATTAAGAGCGAGCGTGGAAGGAATGTGGCAGCCGCGCAGGCAAAAAGTGCTGTCTTGCATTCGATGTTTCTGTTTGTGGTGTACATGCCTTAGGCCACGCTTCGTTGGTGGGCTGTGCCGAGGGCATTGGTACATCACCTAATGAGGATGCCTATTGCCCAACAAGCGAAGTTAATTGCCCTGACACCTGAAGACCTCGTGTACGCTGTAGATACATGTACCGCATCGGTAGAGATAATAGGGGTACGAGCTTCGTCTGTCGTGCCTGCACTCACACAGAACGCGTCCAAGACTTTAAACGAAGCATTGGAAACCCGCGAACGCTGGCCGCTCAGGCAATGCTGAAGCACGTCCATGCCGAGCACAGTCGCCAAATTCATATGCGTGCCACGGCGATGATAATGGAACGGGAGCACGCGCCGCGATAGCCCTCCCGCATTGAGCAGAAGAAAACGGCCCCGAGGAGAACCAGCCTTTTGGCCATTTTTTCGGCAAGGAAAGCTCAATTGCGAAATGTGATTGTCGAGAAGTGGCCATCGCTGGTAAAGACGTCAAGATCGTGTTGGTAGCGGGGGCGGTGATGCTCCCCATGATTCGCTGGGCCTGAGACCACCATTGGTCTCCGTTACAGACCGAACCCACCCTGTAGATATCGAATGGTTCTTGTTCACAGTCGGCGAGGCATGACTGCCGACCCCGCAAAACTTGTTTGTTCCGTTTTCGTAACAACGAACAGAATCAAGAGGGGGCGTACCGAACGTCGAATAAACTACTACTTCTCCCAAACTGATGCCTACCATCACGATATATCGAGAGTCCCAGTCATGACACCTGTCGCGGCGGCTAAGAGACGGCGCATGTTTGACCCCCAAACCTTCCTTTCCACCATCGACGGCGGTCGCAAGATCGTGACTCTTCTGAAGAAACAAACAGTCTTTTCTCAGGGCGAATCGGCCGATTCTGTGTTTTATATACAGAAAGGCAAGGTGAAGCTCAGCGTTGTGGCAAGGGGCGGGAAAGAAGCCGCGATAGGGGTTCTAAACGCGGGCGACTTCTTTGGAGAGGGTTGTCTCACCGGACAGCCGCTCCGGATGTGCTCCGCAACCACAATGATCGAGTCCACGATAATGCGAATCGACAAGAAGTCGATGATGGAAGTGATCCACCGGGAACGCTCGTTCTCGGATCTGTTCGTAGCCTATTTGCTGACGCGGAACATTCGCTACGAGGAGGATTTGGTAGATCAGCTTTTCAATTCCAGTGAGAAAAGACTGGCTCGCATATTGTTATTGCTGGCTCATTTCGGCAAGGACGGAAAACCGGAAGCGGCGATTCCCAAAATCAGTCAGGAGACTCTGGCAGAGATGGTGGGTACAACTCGCGGGCGAGTCAATTTCTTCATGAACAGATTCCGGAAGCTGGGTTTCGTTCGCTACAACGGTGGGCTGGAAGTCCACCCTTCACTGCTCAATATCGTGCTCCACGACTAGCTTCTGCGCCAAACTCCATGGTTTTCGCTCGGCTGCACCCCGTCAATCAGAAATCAGCAGCCTAGAGCAACATCGGCAAGCGAGACGTACGTCCTCGTCATTGTTTCCATGCTCTCGGGCCGCTGCTGGCCAAGGCCCCCCGTTGGTTGCAACTTAATCCGATTCTTTGCGAATCTTCTTTCGAGCACGCTTTCGCGCCAAGGCCTGCTTCACCCGACGCTTTGCGCCCGGTTTCAGATAGAAGGAGTGGCGCTTCACTTCCTTAATGATGTCTTCGGTCTGAACCTTGCGCTTGAATCGACGGAGAGCGCTGTCTATTGACTCGCCTGCTTGCAATCGAACTTCTGCCAAATTCATCACCCCCGACCCGTCTTAAATCACCACCAAGGCACTGCCAGTTGAGTCTTCGCTTGACTTGATCGAAGGCACGGAACATCAGGCGGAATGGCGCTCCTTGAATTCTCCGATCTTCTCGTTGACTTTCTCCTTGGCGTTTTGCACCGACTGACTGATCTTGTTCCGCCTCTCATGAGCCTCGTCGGTTGCGGCGTTCTGGTGCGAGTGCTGCACTTCTTTCGCAGTGTCTTTAGCGTTGCCCCACGTCTCCTTTGCCGCACCTTTGACTTGATCCACAATTCCCTGATTGGCTAGCTTCTCGTTGCCGAGAGTTTCCCCAACGCTTTGCTTTACCTCTCCCACCACCTGCCTAACCTTGCCAGAAACCTGATCCTTATTCACTGTCCTTCTCCTTGTCGCCGCAGTGGGGCGCTCTCTCCGATAAATCCACTCTAGTCTCGAATCCGTCCCCAAGGATGGTCACTATTGCTCAGGAGTCTGCCGTCTTCACGGTATCAAATGGGCGCGGACATCGAGGTAGTATGCAAAAGATGGACAAGAAGGAAATCAATTGTCCGAAGATGACTGCCAGTTTTCTATTCTGGGTTGCAGGCGTTGGCGGTGTCTTGCTAGCGGCCCTTTACACTATGTGTGGAAAGTTCTTTAGAATACACCCATTTGACTCACGGCCCTTTAAAACCAATCGCTGCGGTAGGCGACCCACCATGAGGCAAAAAGGATTGGAATGGTGGCGGCGCAGGCCCACCAGAAAGGAAGTAGGACATCGGCGAGCAATCCAACCAGCGTGAAGACCATCCAGAATATCTTTTTCTGCATGGGGGTTTACGAGTGTACAACGTGCAGTTCGCGCTCCAGCGAGCCTTACAGCTTAAATAGTGATCGCAAAGAATCGTCATCGACATGGCTCTCAGGCGCTAGCCAATGAACAAAGTCTTTGGCGCTGATGTGCGGCGGCTTTGGAACCGCCTTTTTCTCAAGTCCAGACTGAAGGTCTGCTTTTTTGCCTGTGTTGGTGACAACCTTCCATGTCTTCGTCTTCATTGTCCTCGACTCGCTTGATGGCGGCTCTCGACATTCCTGTACCCATTCATCGCTGTTCCGCCTGCCAATCCGCTTCAAGTATGGCTCGTTTTCATTTCGGAGACTGTGCCGAAATGACCATTTCTTGGGATTTCTTGGCGGGAACACTGCCATCTCGGCCCATTCCTGACAAAGCTTTATCAACGACCACGTGATTCACAGCGGCGGCGGCGGCATTGCTTTAGCGCCTCGATGATCTGCTTTCGCCTCGAAAGTTTGTAGCGACCGCGCATGGGGGGATTATTGCAGATCTTATAGCCGCGCAAAACAAAACGCCCCGTACTCAATCGAGTAGTCGAGTCGCGGGACGCTCCGTCGATCAATCCTCCCCCGACAACTGTTCTCACCACACTACGTTCTGGTCTGCATTAGAGCAACGATGCGTCGTAACGCGAACCCGGCAGCCCTTCAGGTTGCGACTGGTACCGAAAGCGCGGAATTTGTCTATGACTTTGAAGGACTTTGAGACACCCGCCCGCATAAATTAGTGTTGTCCTGTTAAGTTGGTGCCTGCGCGGGCGGCGGATTGATCCACACGGAGGTAAGCCGTGCCGGTGGTCGGGGATGCGCTCGGACGAAGCGTTCGGGATTCCGTTCGAAAGCCTGGCTGAGGACAACTTGGCGTTGGCTGATGACTCCATCGGCCGGCCGTAATAGAGGAGTTCGGGCGCGAGCAAGCCGATGCCGCTGTGATAGTGCTCGGTGTTGTACCAGGGAGAGAAGCGCTGGCAAAAGCCGCGTGCATCCTGAATCGAGCCGAAGCGTTCCCGGAACTCGGGTCGGTACTTCGGGGTCTTGAACTGACTTTCCGAGAACGGGTTGTCGTCGGAGACGTGGGGCCGGCAGAAGCCGGCCGACCTGACCGCAGCGACCGACAACCTCGCCAAGCGGCTCGGCAAAAAGAAGCCCAGCTTCAAGCAGCTCTGGTACGACGAACTGGAAAGCTAACTGTGGCCGGCCCCGCGGGGGCGAGTGCAATAGAATAGACCGAGCGATCACCATAGCAATCGCTCCCTCTATTCTATTTCTCCATTATAGGATCTCTACATACCCTTCTGTTCCATCCACGCGAATTCGTTGCCCATCCTTAATCAGCTTGGTAGCATTTTCTACTCCGACAACTGTTGGTAAGCCATATTCACGTGCGATGACTGCTCCGTGGGTCATCAGTCCACCAACTTCGGTCACCAGGCCTTTGATGGATACAAACAACGGTGTCCAGCTAGGGTCCGTAAAGGAGGTGACCAAGATATCGCCATCTTCTAGAACTGCATCTTCCAGGTTCAAGATGACACGTGCGCGTCCCTCTATCACGCCGGACGAAACAGGAAGACCAACGATGGCGTCGGCTGGGATATTTTCTCGTTTGTACTCTCCCGCGACGATTTCACCCTCCGAGGTGATAACACGCGGCGGTGTTAGGTTTTTATATGATTTGTACTCGTCTTTTCGCTTGCGGATGATCTGGTAATCCAGTTCATTGCTGCGTACGACTTCGTGAAGTTCCTCAAAGGCGAGGTAGTATATATCTCCTTTTTCATGAATCACGTGGGCCTGTACGAGTCGGTCGGCTTCTTTCAGTAAAGCCTGCTTATAAACGAAGTAGCGACTGACGATGCCGTATTTTGGATATTCACGATAACCGCTGAGATTCCGGACCAGGCCGATCATGCGTTTTGTTTCTTTGGCTTTTTGGTCGCCCTCCGGCAATTGCCTCAATCGTTCTAATAACTCCTGCTCTTTGTTCAAAGCCTCCTGTCGTCCCTGCTCGAATTTCAGATGGCTGGCGTTAGGCTCAAAGTGTTTGATATTGGCAAGAATCATCGGAACGAGTGTCGTTGGTTTTTCGCTCCAACGAGGTTTGGTAATATCGATTTCTCCGGCACATCGCATTCCGTATTTGTTGAGATAAGCATAGATGGCGTCTCGGGATTCCTGTCCACCATCAAACTGAATTACTTCATCCAAAAAGCTGTCATCTTTCACATGTTGCAAGTAATTAATTACTTCTGGATGAGGACGAATTACATCTGCGACATCCAATAAGTCTAGACCCATTTCCGAAGTGATATTGTTGGGTACAGACTGAGAAAGCGTGTCTGCTACCTGTTTGTCACCTAACCAATCCATCATTATTTCATTGATCCATGATGAAGCATTCATAGCAGTCATAATCACGCCAACACTTTGTGAGTCAGATATGATCTTCCTTAATTTCTGAATGTCTTCCAGGATAAAGTCAAAGAGAACCGATCGCGATTTTGTTTGGATGTCACGCCTTAACTCGTCTATCGATGTTTGACTGCTCTTGATCAAATCAGAAACGATTTGGGGATCGTAGTCGTTCAGCGTTTGAAAACCGGCAGGCGACGCGCCTCGATTGCTGTTGGTGGGACTCCGTTCTTTTACTTCATTCGGTAGCGTTTTTATAAAATCTCCTCGCTCCAAGACAGTCCTCAGTGCGTCTTGGAGGAGCGGATCGGATTTTCCCAAGACATTGACGATGACATCTCTTGTAGCAGGTGAGGCAAGATCTTGCGTAATATCAACAAACAACCTTCCGCCAGCGGTACCCATGGGTCGAACGGCTGTTAACTGGAAGAACGACAATCCCAATGGTCTCAAGGCGTCGGTCATCATTTGTTGATGGCCGACAGATACATAAACGTGATTTTCTTGATCGTTTGCTTCAGGGATTGGGAATAAAGTGGTGATCGGCCGACTCTGGACAATATAAAACGTGCCATCGACCAAGCACCATTCGATGTCCTGGGGGTGGCCGAAATGTTCTTCGATCTTTCTGCCCATCTGCTCGAGCTGCAAAATCTGCTCATCCGTGAGCGCCTGCCTATTCTGCCGCTCAGGCTCAAGCTCCTGTTCTTTCGTGCCGCCATCTTGTGAGGCAAATACAGCCAGCTTCTTGGTGGATATCTTCTTAGCGATAACCTTGCCGTTACGCACTTTATAGACATCAGCATTCACCAGGCCGGAGATTAAGGCCTCACCCAGGCCGAAGCTCGCGTCAATGGACGACACCTTCCTGTTGGAAGTGCGGGGATCGGCAGTAAACAAAATTCCTGCCGCTTGCGGGAAGATCATCTTCTGCACCAGTACAGCCAGGTGGACTTTGCGGTGATCGAAGCCGTTTTGAATGCGGTAGGTGACCGCCCTCTCGGTATACAAGGATGCCCAGCACTTGCTGACGTGCTTTAGGATTACCTCCTTCCCAATGATGTTCAAATACGTATCCTGCTGGCCCGCGAAGGAGGCCGTCGGTAAATCCTCGGCAGTTGCGCTGGATCGGACTGCATAGGTATTTTCTTCTCCAAGCTTGGAGAGATGGCGGGCGAGCTCTTCATGAATGTCCTCAGGGATGGCTATCCCTTCGATGAGCGTGCGAATCTCACCGCTGAGCTCACTGATTTCATTCCGGTCTTCCACTTTTAGAAGCGATAACTGATCAAGTAGTTCGTGAATCGACGGCGTTTTCCCAATGATTCTCTTAAAGGCTTCGGTGGAAATACAAAAGCCATCTGGAACGAATATTCCTTCAATTTTAGAGATTTCCCCCAGGTTCGCGCCTTTACCACCAACGACCATGATTTTTGTCTTGTCGATGTCCTGAAGACCAAGCACGTAGGAACTCATATGTTTACCTCCTTTGACAATTTGTCAACGACTTTGAGACACCTGCCCGTATAAATTAAATTAGTGTTGCTCCTGCTCGCTCGCCGCCCGCACCGGCGGGTTGATCCAACCCGCCGTGGGTTTGGCCGGCGGTTTGGGAAGCGCCCGGAAGCGTGCGGGATTCCGTTCGTACGCCTGGCTCCAAAACAGTCGGGCGTTGGCCGATGATTTTGTCGGCCCGGCCGTAGGGACCTCGGGCGTGAGCGGGCCGATGCGCTGTGATAGTGCTCGGTGTTGTACCAGGGAAAGAAAGCTTGGCAGAAGGCGCCTGCCTCCTGGATCGAACCGAAGCGGTCAGGAAACTCTGGCCGATACTTTAAGGTCTTGAAGTGGCTTTCTGAGAACGGGTTGTCATCGGAGTCGTTGGGCCGGCTGTGGGTCTTGGTGACGCCCTGATCGGCCAACCGTAAGGCGACCGGTTTGGACCTCATCGAGGCGCCTCGGTCGGCATGGAGGGTGAGCTGGTCGGGCGCGATCTGCTGCTTCTGGCTGGTCTCCGCGAGCAGCCGCTTGGCCAACTCGGCGCTCTCGCGATTGGCGACCATCCAGCCAACGACGTAACGGCTGAAAATGTCCAGGATGACGTAGAGATAGAAGTTAGGTCCATTTGACACCCAACCGGGTCTGGAGTTGGGATATGACAAAGGTGCTCGGCCCTGAAAGGGAATGAACATGAATGCGTGGAAGTCATTTCTTCTGGCACTTCTCATGGTCGCAGTCATCGGAGCCATCGTCGCAGTCGTCTTGATTCGGCGAGGCTTCCGCGCTACCGCCGAGCCTTCGCGATTCGAGACCGTTGTCGCTCGGACAGTGCGAAATCTGGCAATTCCCAGCCGTGCTCGCAACGAGAAAAATCCTCTGCAATTCACTTCGAAGACCCTGCAAGAGGGCCGGGAGGACTTCCTGGCACGATGCTCAAGTTGCCACGGGCATGACGGCAGCGGCCTGACGCCGGTCGGCCAGTCGCTTTATCCGCGTGTGCCTGACCTGCGTTCGTCCCAAAGCAAAAATCTCACCGACGGCGAAATTCACTACATCATCGAAAACGGGGTTCAGTTAACCGGTATGCCCGCCTGGGAGAATCCACATAAAGTGCCTGACGAAGCAGGCTGGACACTGGTTCTCTTCATCCGAAGTCTTCGCCCGCTCAACAGAGAAGAGCTAACCCAGCAGGCGCAAATCATCAGCTCAGCGCACTACGTTGGCTCGCAGTCCTGTGAGAAGTGCCACGCAGAAATATACGAACGCTGGAAAAAGACCACGATGGCCAATGTTGTGCGCGACCCTCAGCAGCATCCCAATGCCATAATTCCCGATCTCGCCACAAACAACGTGTATAAGTTCACCAAAGATCAGGTCGCCTTTGTCTATGGCAGCATTTGGAAGCAGCGCTATTTTACGAAAATCGGTGACGATTACTATCCCTTACCGGTGCAATGGGAAGTCGTCAACCGCAAGTGGAGCAAATATGTGGTGCCGCCGAAGGGAGGCGACTGGTGGGCGAGTTTTTATCCGCCGGACAATATGCACCGTCCTACTGGACCCCTATGTGACGGCTGCCATTCGGAGGGCTATGACATCCACACCAAACAAGTTGCCGAATGGAATGTGGGGTGCGAGCGCTGCCACGGGCCCGGCAGCGAGCATGTCGCGCATCCCGCCCGTGGCAATAGCCTCAATCCCGCTCACTTGGATTATGTGGCGGCCAGCGATACCTGCATTCAGTGCCATTCGCAAGGACAGCCGCTCTCGAATCCGATTGAGGGGAAGTACTACGATTGGCCAGTCGGCTATCACGTGGGGCTCAAACTGCAGGATTTCTGGAAGCTGGAAGAGCATACGCTGGGCGAGCCAGCAAATTTTTTCTATTATCCCGATAGCACCGCTCACAAAAACCGAATGCAGGGCAACGATTTCGTGCAGAGCGTCATGTATCGCCGCGGCGTGACGTGTTTTGATTGTCACGACGTGCATGGCACTGATAACTATGCGCAACTCAGGAAGCCCGCCGACAAGCTCTGCCTGGATTGCCACGGCCCTTTATCGCCGAACGGACCGCGCACGGCTACGCTGGAAGAGCATACGCATCATAAGGACGGCAGCCCCGGAAGCCAGTGTGTGGCCTGCCACATGCCGGCGATTGAAACGGAAGGCCCTCCCAACACTTACGTGCATGCTCACACCTTCGGGTTCATCACGCCGGAAATGACCGACAAATATAAAATTCCCAACCCGTGCACGTCGTGCCACACCGACAAGTCCACTGCTTGGGCAACAGGGGAAATGCGTCAATGGACTGAACGCTCTCCTTGGCGGGTCGAGTAAAACCGTACTTGCCGAGGCAGTTCCGGCCGGTGACGAATCCCGAGAAAATTGTGGCTGTGTTCAACCAAACCAATTCTGGATTTCGAGTCAAACAAGCGACGTCTGCGCCGCCACGGAATGGTCAGAACGCACTGGTCTATCTTGAGGCGGACAAGCCAGCGAATGTCCGTTTCTATGGGAAATCCGGGTTCATCACGATCAATCACGATCAGTGAATCCTTAGTGCTCGGCGCGCCCAACTGGGTCATGCAGCAGCCGCCTGGCTCAGGTTGACGCCGTCGCTGAGAGGAGAAAATCAGGCTGAACCGAACGTCTTCTTTCCAAAACTGACCCAGGCAATCTGCAAGCAGAGTCTCAAAATGCAGATCTGCCATGGTAATTTCGCATGGGGCGGCAAATGGGATGCACACGGGGCGGCAACGATTTTGACTACGGTTCGGGAATCGCTCCACGAAGAATCGTGACGACTTGCTCGACGGTCCGGCTGGCGGTATCAATCACAATATGCTGGCGGCTCCATGGGCGGTAGTCTCGTGAGACTACGTCTTGCCAAGTAAGGGACCGCGATCTGGCAATGTCGGAAATGCGTGTTTCCACCCGATGCTGATGCTCTTTGATGTCAGAACAGGTGACCTCGATTTCAACGGCAGATACCTGTGCACGGTTCGCGACTTCAACCCACGCATCGCGGGAGAGCGGAATAGGATTCACTGAGTCAGCAATCACGGTCCTGCCGATGCGGAGATTGTCCGCGGCGACTGCGTAGCCCACACGATAGCCGGCGTCGTTGATTGGCGAGCTCAATACCCCTGAATCCAAAATCGCCTCTTCGATAGAATCGATACGCACATGAACTGCACCTAGCTGGCGGGCAAGTTCTCGCGCAATGGTCGTCTTTCCAGTGCCTGGCAGGCCGCCAAGGATGATGAGCATAGTGAGTTCCCAGTATATTCTTGGCTCCATCACGCCTTGCGGGACGGCGCCTCGCTGGCATACGTAAGGGATCAAATGGGCCACAGTTCCATCCAGGTTACGGTGGATACTTATGGACATCTCATTCCAGGAGCGGAGATCGCGGGGGTGGACCGGTTGGATGTCAAAACAAAACCGCAACAAAATGCAACGCCCGCGCAACTTAAAGATATGAGTGAAACAGAAATTCCGCCGGAAGTGGTTAATTCGATTGGTGGGCCCACCAGGATTCGAACCTGGAACCAACAGATTCCATAACATCAACTGAAACCAATGGTTTCAACAATTCCCCGGTAGTACCGCTAGGCAGAAATGGGCTTCTATGAGAAGGCCATAAAATTTCTGTGTCAAGGCCGACGTGGCGGCGCTCCTCATGTTTGACTTCCGCCACATTTCCACAAAAAAGTTTGGTTTAGGATCGCTCAGGAGCGACGATTGGCAACTCGGACGACCCACAGCATCCCCCCTTGGTCTTTCTTCCCGTGAAACCTTGCTAGTTTTCTTCTGTGCTGGATAGACCTCGGCTGGTGAGTTGCGAGGTTGTCAAGGGCGCCGCCGAATGGCTACGTTCATCTTGACCCTTGACAGCAAAGAATATCGCTCGGCGGGCCTTCTCCGTGTAGCGTTCAAACATAATTGCTCCCAACAATTGTATTTTCTCACTGTTGTAATCCACGCTAGCTGTTGCAGACAGGCGATTTAGTGTTTTGACCGCCTCTGAAGTCCAGCGCCTTTCGCGGCACACAGTTACGACAACTTGGTGCCGACTTAAGTCACCACGCAGCGAGTACGGAACACCTCCGCTCAGATCATGTGCGGTTGTCCGCCCTCAAGAGTGGGAACGAGGTAAATCTTTGGTGCGTTCGGATCGACGTTCTGAATGCGGATCGTCAGTGTATAGGAATCGGATGGTTTCAATGGCTTACGCAAGCAGTTTCCGTTCCAGTACGCCGCTTTCGTCGGGAACCAGCATCGTGACCCAGCCCTTGAGGTTGCTGTCGTCACGCTTGCCTGCTCCGCTCAGTGGTGACCCGCTCGCTTCGCAGACTATGCGCCCGGTTTGATCGGCCAAGACGCCTCAATGTTGGTTTCGATGTCCGTAATTTCTGCTTCATTCGCAAAACTCTTCCTCTCGGCATATAGCTGAAGATTCATTTCCTCACTCGGGTACCGCGAAAGCGGAACGCGCACTCTCCCGGCGTGTAAAAGGGAATCTTGCGCATGCGGATCAAATAACCGAGGACAGGGACCACCTGAAAATATGCCGTCTCCACGAAAGCGGAACGATGGATACTCGTCAGCAATCCATAGCATTCCGACCACGATGACCGTGATCCATGCGATCTTTTTTCCTACACTCATCGAATATCCACCACTAGCTGACTCGCCAATTTCTTTGGTCCGGCCGCGGGCAAGCCTTCCAGGTGAACGTACGTCCAGCCACCTTGCTGGAAGCGGTAAGCGTTTTGCAAGCGCGGATCGGAAGGCGAACCAGCCGCTGTCTTTGCGGGCGAAGCGGAAGCACAAGGAGTGAAAGAGGCGGAGACGACGAGCACAATCGCAAGGTATTGCAATGAGCGGAGCCTGCCAGACATGAGCATCCCTCGATTGATTCTGGTTGACCGCCATGGTAGTCGGATTGGGGCACAAGAAAGCGGAGCGCAATTTGCACCCCGCTTTCGCCCTCAAGCTGTTTCAGCGTCCGTGACCACCGCCACCGAAACCGCCGCCTCCGCCGTGGAAACCGCCACCTGCAACGCCGCCACCGTGAAACCCGGCCCCACCAAAGCCTCCACGAGCCATTGCTGTCCCGGAGTGGAAAGCGCCACGCTCCGCTCCGGCTCCCGTGTAGACGCCATGGGAGTAGGCGCTGCTGGTTGCGTAGTGCGGTCCAGGTCCCCAGGCGCGGACGTTTGCCGCATTAAACGTGTGGTAGGAATGACCGCCGTAGAACGGCGCCCGATATACAAATCCCGGAGAGTAGAATCCCCAGCCGAATGGGCTGTAGAAGACTCCATCAAGAGGCAGGAAGGTATAGGCCCCGACGCCAATTCGAATGCGGAGGACTGGGCGCCCGACGGCAAGAGCTTGTACTATCGCTACGGAGACAAGGTTTACGTCGTTGAAGTCCGTACCGATGGTAGCAAACCGGAGTTCTCGGCGCCCAAGGAATTGATGACTATTCCTCAGGGTGTGGATCTTATTTCTATTCTGCCCGACGGAAAGCGTATCCTCGCGATCCGGTCGGTTGGGCATCGCAGCGCATCCCCGCAGAATCTGGTCCTCAACTGGCAGCACTTGGTGCGATGAGGGGCCGCTGACTGTGCAACCGGAGAGCGGCAGGCTTCGGAGACACCCCGAGCTGCCATGAGAAGTTCCTGACTCGTGACCAAGCGTAGAGCTTATGTTATAAAGACCTCTCCACTTGGCGGTTGACGGGCAAACCGGCAGTAACCCAAGCTGGCTGAGAATTCTTGGATTCAAGTGTCGAAGTCACACCGGCTGTGGATTTAATCTGTCAACCATGTGTTTGCTCTGACACTTACAGTAGACCTAAGGCTGCCAAGGTCGCCAGCAAGACAGTGGCTCGACGATAGCTGGGCGCGAATTCGGTCGCGGCTACTTCCACCCCGCACTTCATCCTTGCAGGATGTTCGACAAGATTGATGTAGACGGAGGCTCCCGCGAACAGGCTGCACGATAGGACAGCAACGAATTCGGCAATCTGGCGCATCAGTCACTTTCTGCACGAAGCTCCGCTGCACATTATAATAGGCGTGCCGCTTGGTTAGCGCATGAAGCAAGTACCCAATAGGAAACAGTGTCAAACCGAGAACGGCACTCCAGAGATCGAGGTAGTGACCGACGCTGTGCTCCAAGCCCCAATGCATCCAAGGAAACAGATGAAGTGCTTCGCAGAGATGAGTAAGAACGACCATCACCAGACATCCTGCGCCGAGCAACTGTAGGAAAGAGCCGAGAGTCCGTCCTCTAAGGAACAATAACGCCGAATCAGCAAAAAGAATGCCTGCAGGCACCAGCGCGACCAGTGCCTTGAGCAATGTAGATTTCACAACTCACTCCACCGCATCTGGTGTAAGCCCCGGCTATGCTGTGGTTAGTCTAGCGAAGACCCTGTTCGCGATACCAATTCTGCTTGTGATATAACGCAGCGGTCACAGATGCCGAGAGGATTGTCGGATTGTCCGGTACACCGTTGTGGTCTCTGCATCGCTCGCACTTTGGCGTTTCGCACTTCGTCACTGTGATGTTCATCGACTCGCTCGCAGCGGTAAATGAGTGAAGTCGGTATTGTTTCACCAATTAGCCCGCGTTCGCACTGCTACTCCAATCGGCTGCCCCACCTTGAGCAGTATTTCGCCTTAGCGAACCACATACCGCTGTGGATTGTCCTGCCGCAAGTCGGACAGACTTTAAGCTGACGTAGGTTTAGAAAAATGATCAATGCGATTGCGTGCGATCGCACGCAAGTCGCCGATGACTATGAGGGCGAATACGCCGAAGATGGTTCCTGAGCCAACGATGAAGATGGGAAGCAAGCGCTTTTCGCGGGCGACGTTCTTGTCCCCGTAGGGGACCCACAGCCCGACAATCGCCAATGCGATCCATACGCCAAAGAACCACCACGCTATTTCGTGAGGTGCTTTCATGCCAAATCTAACCAACTGATTAAATTCAACCATCTGGTGGATTTCAACCACCCTTACTAGAAGTCACGCGGAATCAAGCTGTGCGGGCATCGTGGAAGCATATTGTCTCATCTAATGCAGTAAAGGGTTTAACGAGTAGTTAAGGATCAGCAGGAAAGGATGAGTACTTTTATGAAGCTGTTACAGGGATTCGGAAGCTTGTTCCTGGCAGCGCTTTTATCTGTGCCCGCATGGGCAAACAATAATGCGAGCTCAAATTCAGCTGTGCCGGGAACTCTAAATTATGTTGAAGGGCAAGCGTTTTTTGATAACCAACCGCTCGACCACGATTCAGTTGGCAAAGCGACGCTTGAAGTTGGGCAGTTTGCGAATACCGATACTGGGAAGGCGGAAATTCTGCTGACTCCGGGAGTGTTCTTGCGCGAGGGGGATAACACTTCCGTAAAGATGATGGCCGCGGGTCTTGCGGATACGCAGATAAATGTGGTGCAGGGTCACGTGATGGTCGAAGTCGATCAGATTTACCCGCAGAATGATCTACGAATCGTCGAAGGCAATGCGACTGCGAGAATCATGAAGCCGGGACTTTACGACTTTGATTTCCAACAAAATCAAATGCGCGTATTTGATGGCGAGGCCATGGTTAAGGTAGGCGATAAGCAGATCAAGTTGAAAGCTGATCATG